>MDTF01018171.1_pt1 | contig 15578 bp, 19 predicted proteins | sample 811191 | NCBI WGS metagenome assembly MDTF01 (sample SAMN05326649, study PRJNA326480) | marine metagenome | isolation source: seawater | place: Southern Ocean | collected 2011 | reverse complement strand
CCTGATCCATGATTATCAGTATTTTTTAGGGGTAGATGATGCCGATAAAAAAGCTGCTGATAGGAGTTTTTTATATAATATGCAACGCCAGATAGAGTCAGCAAATAAATGGCTAATTTGGCTGCGTAAAAGACGGGCTTTGAAGTACTATTATGCCGTTAAATATTTCGGTGGCACGGCCTTCTGGAATAAGGATTAATGATGCAAATTAAATATAGGAAGCCTTTATGAGTTATACGATGACCTATGACAGCTTATTGGTGGACCTTCGCAGGTATTTAGAGCGTGGATTTACTGAGGCAAGCGACCAGATTGTATTCGATCAACTTCCACGTTTAATAACGTTGGGAGAGCGTAGAATTGCTCGTGAGCTTAAAGTTGAAGGTTTCATTAGGGCTGTAAATTTGCCTCTGGCAATAGGCGTTTCGACGTATTTAAAGCCCGATAGGTGGAGAGACACTGTATCTATGAATGTTGGCGGTTTATCAATATTTGCAAGGTCATATGAGTACTGTCGAAATTATTGGCCTAATGAGTCTGAAACAGCTGCGCCTGAGTTCTATGCTGATTATGACTATCAACATTGGTTAATAGCGCCAACACCAGTTGCTGTAAGCAATTTAGAAATTTTATATTACGAACAACCTGCACTTTTAGGTGACGATTTTCAAGTTAATTGGTTAACAGAATATGCACCTGACGTATTGTTGTACGCAGCTCTTTTAGAAGCCACTCCTTTCTTAAAGAATGATGAAAGAGTTCCTATGTGGAGAGAAATGTATGATCGAGCTGCTCAAGCATTGAGTGGTGAAGATTTATCTAAAATAATGGATCGAGCTGCACAAAGGAGTGAAGCATAATGCCTAGTTATACAGATGTATTTGGTGGAGCAAATATATACCCAAGTGAGATAAGCTATAGCTCAGTTAGTTTAACTGCTGATATAACTTTAAGTTGGCCCGAAGAAACATCAACAAACATCAATTTAGCTACTCGCATAATGGACGTAACTGCTGCGGCGGCCACGTTTAGTATCATACTCCCAGACGCTAAGAAAAGTGGCACAGGTAATACTATACTTTTTAACAATAAAGGAAGTAATACTTTTACAGTTAAAAACGCTGGTGGCGTTCAAGTTGGAACAATTGCAGCGGGTCAGCTATGGCAAGTTTATTTAACTAATAATACTAGTACAAACGGTGTTTGGCAGCTTTTGCAATACGGAGCAACAACTTCAAGCGCAAATGCATCAGCTTTAGCTGGAACAGGGATTGTTGCTGTTGGAACTTTACTTTCCCAATCAGTGCCTGTTACTACATTTAGTTCTAATTATACTTCTGGTAATTCTGATAGAGCTAAAATGTTTAATTGGACGGGCGCTGGCGGTGTACTTACACTACCTGACCCAACAGCAACTGGCGTTGGTGATAACTGGTTTATATACCTTCGTAATTCTGGCTCTGGTCAAATTTCGGTTGTAACACCGGGGTCTACAAAAATTGATGGCGTTAACCCGTTAGCTTTTCAACCGGGTGAATCAGCTATTGTAGCTTCTGATGGAACTAACTTTTTTACAATTGGTTTTGGTCAGTCTTCTACTTTTGCTTTTGACTATACTGTTATTGATGTTCCCGGTTCTGGTAACTTTACTTTATCAGGCGCTCAATTAAATAGAGTAGCTTACCGTTTTACTGGTTCTTTAACTGGTGCGAGGACTATAATTATTCCCGCAACGGTTCAGCAATACTGGATCGACAATCGCACAACAGGCAGTTATACTCTAACTGTCAAAGTGTCAGGTACTACTGGCGTTATCATTGCTACAAATGAAAGAGGTATTTTTTATTGTGATGGTAGTGAACTATTAGACGCTGACACAGCAAGTATTGGTGTTCCTATAGCTATTTCTAATGGTGGTACAGGGGCAACATCAGCGGGACAAGCGTTAATAAATTTAGGCGGAACCACAACAGGTATAGCTGTATTTGTAGCTGCTAATAAAAGAGCTGCTTGGACTGCTATTGGCCCTGCCGATGGAGGAACTTACTAATATGCCCATTCAAACTGCGGTACTAAAATCTAGTCCCGGAATTAAACGGGATGGGACTAAGTTTGAAGGTGAAAGCTATACCGATGGACAATGGGTTCGTTGGCAACGTGGTTTGCCTCGTAAAATGGGTGGGTACAAAACAACTCAAAAGTTTTTACAGGAAATAAGTAGAGGATTTTCTACATTTACTCAACAGAACTTTGTTTATTGTCATTCTGGTGGACCAACTACTCTAGAAAGATTTACTCTTGATGCTTCAGGAAACAGTTCGGTTATAGATGACAGAACACCTACGGCAATCGGTTCTTATGGTACTGTAACATTAGCTGGAAGTTCTGGGGCAGTTAGTATGATTGCTATCAAGGGCGTTGATATTATGTCTGGGGCTGTTGCTTTTAATAGTACTATAAACCAGACAGCTACTGATGTTGCCTCAAATATATCAGCTTTTAGCTCTACTCCAAACTACTCTGCCGTAGCAGTTGGAGCTGTAATTACTATTACTTCAGTTACAACAGGCGACCAGACTAACGGTTTTGTTATAACCAATACTTTAACTACTTTAACATCTACTATTGTCAATCTTAATTACGGCTCTGACGCTTTAATAGATAATGTTAATAACTTTTGGATGTTCGATGTTCAATACGACTCTTCAACCAATCAAAATTACCTTTTGGCTGCCGTTTCTCCAAATGGCACTTGTGTCTGCAATGACAAAGATGGTCAAATATTCTTTGGCGAAGTGTTGGGGACAGCTGACCTTAGAAGTATATCGCTACCACCTAATGCAAATGCAACAGGCGGTATTGTTAGTCTTCACCCTTATCTTTTTTATTATGGTACAGACGGAGTTATTGGCTGGTCAGTTGCTGGACAACCTACAGATTTAACTGGTTCTGGCTCTGGTTTAGCTAGGGTCTGGGGTCAAAAAATAATCAAAGGTTTACCAATGAGGGCGGGTTCTGGAACAGCTCCAGCAGGACTGTTTTGGGCATTCGATGCTGTTATCCGTGCTACTTTTACTGGTGGGGCAACAGTTTTTCAGTTTGACATAATTGCAACGGGTACTTCAATTCTTTCTCAGTTTTGTGTTGTTGATTACGACGGTATATTTTATTGGGCTGGCGTAGATACTTTCTACATGTTTAACGGTGTAGTTAGAGAAGTGCCTAATAGCATGAATTTGAATTACTTCTATGATAATATAAATCAAGATGCTAAAAACAAAACTTTTGGTTTTCAAGTACCAAAACACAATGAGGTTTGGTGGTGTTACCCTAAAGGCGATGCAACTGAATGTACTCACGCTGTTGTTTACAACGTAAAAGAAAAGACTTGGTATGATACTGAGCTTCCTAATAATGGTCGTTCTGCTGGTCACTTTACTAACTCTTTTGCAGCGCCTATTTTAACAGGCGTTCAGCCTTCTCCTTTACCATTAAATGCTGTAGAAACTATTGCTGTTACCGTTGTTAATGCTGGTTCTGGTAACAAATACAACATGAAAGGTGGCGCACAACCAACCTTAACTTTTGTTGAAGGAAACACATATCGTTTTGACCAGTCAGCAGGAAACAATTCTGGTCATCCTTTACGCCTTTCAACAACCTCAGATGGCACGCATGGTGGGGGTGTGGCTTACACATCTGGAGTTACCATTGTTGGGACTCCCGGAAGTGCTGGAGCTTATACGCAGATTCTTGTTGGAACTGGAGCGCCTACGCTTTATTACTACTGTTCCGTACATAGTGGAATGGGAGGCCAAGTTAATACTAATGCAAGAGGTTCGGGCTATAAAGCGTGGAGACATGAATTTAAAGTTGATGAGTACGATGGTCCAACAGTAAGACCTATCAAATCATTTTTTGAAACGTCTGACCTTTCTACTCTTGTTAGTGGAACTAATCGTTATTTACGTTGCACAACAATTGAACCTGATTTTGTACAAAGCGGTCCAATGACTGTCAATGTTACTGGCCGTGCTAATGCTAGAGCACCAGAAGTAGTTAGCACTACATTTACATTTCCAGAATCTGCAACAGAACCATATGAACAAATTGTAATGCTCAAAGAACAACGCAGAGAATTACGAGTTAAATTTGAATCAAACTCTCTTTATGGAGATTATCAAATGGGACAAATTATTGCTCACTTTGATAGTGGCGATGGAACGGACTTAGGATGAGCCTAAGCGTAACATTACCCGTTGGAATAGAGCTTCAAGATTGGGCTGATTGTTTAATCACTGATTTTTGTGCATTTGGGGCTTATTCTCCTTTAGATGACCCTGATAAATGGCAAGATTGGGCCAATCAATACAATAAAGCTAGTAGATTAATAGAAGATTTTCCAGACCCATATAGCTACGATGTTACACAGTGGCAAGAGTGGGCTGAAAGATTTGTGCAAACTACGCTATGAGGTATATCGGCTATACACAAGAAGAAGCAGCAGAAAAATGGGCTAGAAAACATCTTGGGGCAAAAGGTGCGCCGAGCCTGTTTAGAGCATTATCAACCGTTCATGATGACGGCACTTTTGCATGTGTTATTTTGCTTACAAATTTTACTGAAAGAAATATTGATATAAATATCGCAGCAGACTGCATATTTACACCTAAAATTTCCGTGCAACTCTTTAACGGAGCGTTTAAGATGATTTTTGAAGAGTTAGGTGCAGCAAGGACTACAGGGCTAATAGCCGATACAAATATTCTATCACAAAAGTTTGCTGAACAGATAGGTTTTGTAAAAGAGGGTACAATGAGAAAGGCGTACGATCAAGATGAAGACGTTCACATCTACGGGTTCCTTAATGATGAATTTAAAAAACATAATTGGTACAGGAGTTAGACATGATTAGGGAACAGATATTAGAGCTTGCACGTCAAAGCCCAGATTACGCTAAAAGCGTAGATTTAATAGAAGAACGTCTACAACAGACGGCTTTCGTAGCGGAAGATTTAGCCGAAGCTATTGAAATGCTAGAAGCCGCGCTTCAAAATCCAGAAATGTACCCGCAAATGGTCCAAGCTGCAATAGCTGATGGCTTGATAGATGTTGGCGATGCTCCAGAAGAATTTGACCAAGTATTTATAATCTCTATGTTAATAGCTTTATACGGCTTACAAGATAGAGCTTCAGCTCAAGGTTTTGCTCGTGGTGGATTGACCGTTGCTGGTAGACACTTAGCAAATCAAGGTCAAGGTGGCGACTCAATGTTGGCACACGTTAATCCTAGAGAAGCTGAAGTTTTACGGCGCATGGGTGGACAAGGTACCGTTAACCCAAACACAGGTTTAGTAGAGTACAAAAGTTTAAAGAAAATATTTAAAGTTATAGCGCCTATTGCGATAGGTTTTTTAGTTCCCGGTCTTGGCGCGGCGATTGGTTCAGCAATGGGGGCAACAGCTGGCTCGTTTACATCTACACTCGCAATGGGTGCCGCTGGAGCACTTGGTGGTGCAACTAGTGCAGCACTTACTGGTGGAGACATAGGAAAAGGTGCTCTTATGGGCGGCGTTACTGCTGGACTGGGAAGCGCCATGAGTACAGACGCTGCTGCCGCAGCTAACGCGGGTGGAAACACTGCTAAAGGCGTAGAGGGAATTAGTACACTTGAGGCTGTTAATCCAGATTTAGCGCTACAAACTAGTATTGATGACTTTAACCCTAGCATTGGAACTTCTCTAAGTCCTTCAGGAAATACTCTAGGTTCATCAGGACAAGCTAGAGGTTTATTCGCTCCTTCTAAACCTATGTTCAATTCTATGTCACCTTCCGATTCTGTTGTAGATGGGCTAGGTCAAGCGGCAACTGGGATGGCAGACCCTGTGCTTGGTTCAAATTTAGACCTAAGCCTTGTTACAGACCCAGTAATAAACCCTATGGGTTTTACACCTGAACCTACGAGTACGGGTTTACCACCAGAGATGGGAGACTTAGGTGGCTTACGAACTACGGATTTACCATCAGAGATGGGATACTTTGCTGGTAAACCAACTACGGGTTTACCACCTCAAGATCCGATAAACATATTTACCGGATCTCAACCTCAACCTCAACCTCAACCCGAATCAAGTTTATTTGATTCTGCTATAGACTATGCAAGCAACAACAAAGGTGCAATAGGGGTAGGATTGCTATCAGGTGCAGCTTCTCTGATGGAAGCTGATGAAGAAGTTGGCCAAGCTATTTCAAGCATGTCCGATTCGCAGCGAGAATACTTCAATAGAGATTTGACGCAATGGGATTGGAATAGAGTCAAATCCGATGCAAGTAGAGCTAATCAAAGCCTATCAGAATTTATGGCACGTAACTTTAACGATTTGACCTCTGGAAAATATAATACAACCGCGTTAAATCGTGGCGGACCTCTCAGTAAAGCATCTAGATATGTTCGCGGTGGCGGTACAGGAAGGTCCGATGAAATTCCAGCGTATTTAAGTGACGGTGAGTATGTAATTGATGCCGAAACAGTATCAATGCTTGGCGACGGTTCTAGTAAAGCTGGAGCAAATGTCCTCGATGCTATGAGAAAACAAATTCGCGCTCACAAAGGCAAAAATTTAGCTAAGGGTAAATTTAGCGCTGATGCTAAATCTCCATTGGCATACCTTAAACAAGGAGCTGCATAGTGGCCAGTTTATTCCAAGGAACTCCGCAATCTGCGACATCTTACAGTGAGTCTACTTCAGAGACTCCAAAATGGATGCAGGATGCTATTTTTAACCAAGTAAATTGGTCTCAAAATATAGCAAACAAACCATACGAAGCATATGACCTCCCAACAGTTGCTGAACTTAACCCATTGCAATCTCAGGCATTCCAAGGTATTGCTGACGCTCAAGGTGCTTGGAAACAAGACATGGGTACAGCTCAAGCTGGCATGGAAGCGATGCAAAGTGCAGGAACCGCTGGTAATTTAGGCACAGCGCAGCAGCAATACTTACGACAAGATTTGGTTAATCAAAATTTAGATGCTGGTCAAAATTTATTTAATCAAGCTGGCAATTTAGACATTGTGGGGGCTGGTCAAGGTTATTTAAATCAAGCAGCGGGCATGAATGCTAGTACTGCTGCTAATCCTTATCTTAATCAAGCTAACGCAACAACTGCTCAAGCTCTTTCTGATAGGGCGCTTACAGCGGCCAATCCTTACTTAAATCAAGCCTCTCAAAGTTCGGCATCTGATGTAAGTTCATACATGAACCCATACCAAACCAATGTTATGGATGTTTTAGCTCAACAAGGAGCTAGGAATTTATCTGAAAACTTGCTTCCAGCAGTATCTGATTCATTTATTAAAGCTGGTCAATTTGGAAGTCGTAATATGGGTGAATTTGGGTCTCGTGCTTTAAGAGATACTCAAGAGGCTGTATTACAGCAGCAAGCTAATGCACAACAACAAGGTTATGCACAAGCGCTTCAAAGTTCAGCGGCAGACAAGCAAAGACAAGCAAGTTTAGCGGGAACTGTTGGCAGTATTTCTGGTGCTGATTTGTCTCGTGTTTTACAAGGCGGTTCTCAGTATGCAAATTTAGGTTCTACAGCTGGTCAGTTAATGGGTCAAGATGCAAGTAGATTAGCGTCTGTTGGTCAAAACCTCGGACAACTTACTGGTCAACAAATGTCGCAGTTAGGCAATCTTGGAAATATGCGAACTTCAGCTGGTGCTCAACAGCAGCAAATGCAAGCTGGTGCAGCTCAGGCTTTTCAAAATGCAGAAGCTCAAGATTTACAGCGTCAAATTGGTGCTATGCAAACTAGCGCAGATATGGCTATGGCAGCTCAAGGGGCAGAGTATAGAGACTTAACTGCTCTTGAAGCTGCTGGTAAAGCGCAGCAACAACAAAGACAGATGGAGTTATCCGCTGCCGAAAAAGAATTTATGGACGAACAGTTATACCCACAACGTCAGTTAGACTTCTTAGGAACACAAGTTCGCGGAATGGCTCCGATAACTCCTGTAAGAACAACAACGTCTGGTGCAACAACTGGAGCTACTTATAATGCATCTCCGCTAACACAAGCAGCTACTGGTTTAGCTACTTATAATGCTGTAAAGCCTAGAGAGAATTAAAATGGGTTATAATTTAAACAAATTAAAAAAACAAATGGGTATAGGTTCAGCTTCAAAGGCTACTTATGTGGGAGGGGAGCTGCCAACTGGTCCTGCACCAACTAACCCTGCTAATTCTCAGTTAGTTGCTCCAACTGTTGGGGCTAAATATTACGATTCTGCCAAGGCTACTTACGACAAAGGTATTGCCGACGAAACGGCTCTGTTTGATAGGTATAATGAGGACATGAGAGCTGTCCCTATAGACCAAGCTGCTTATCAAAAATACTCAGACGAGTATGACAACCGGGTAAACAGTTATGATATGTATCAATCTCCCCAATATGTTACAGGTACAACATTAGCGACTCCTGTTGTTGAAGAAACTGTTACTTCTTTTTCTATACCCGACTTGTATGAAAATAATTTGGGTAGAGAGGGCGATGTTGAAGGGATGGCCTATTGGCAAGGACAAAGAGATAGCGGTATGTCAGACGCAGACTTACTAACTAACTTTAGAAATTCTGCTAGAGAACTTGGTGAAAACCCTCTTTATAATGCAAACACTACAATTTTACAAACTCCAGAGTATATGACATCACCTGAGCCGTTTGTTGCGGAAAGACCGGGCGTTCATCCAATGTTTCTTAAAAAGGGTGGTTACGCCGAAGGTGGGTATAATTTAACCGATGCTTTAGATTTGGATGTTTTGATCGAAAATGCGCTTACGGGTAAGGCGCTTGCGGATGTTTATCCTGAGCCAAATACACCCGGCATGGATGTGATGGCAAACCCACTTGCTAATAGACAGATTGAAGATGCTGAACCTCAACCTCAAGCTGTTGAAGCTCAAGCTCAACCTCAAGCTCAAGCTAATGTAAGAAGACCTCTTTCTGCTCAAAGTAGACGATACAATAATATAGAAGCACAACTGCAAGAACTGAGGGATACACAGTCATTTCAAGACTCAGCACAACTGCAAGCGTTAAGGCAAGAATCTAATGCTGCTTCCGACGATATAGAAGCACAAATGAGAGCTGAGGCAAACGCTATAAGCGGTGGCCCTTCTGAGTCAGAAAAATGGTTTAGAATTGCAGCGGCTTTGGGAGCACCAACTAAAACCGGAAACTTCTTTGAAAGTTTAGGCAACGCTAATGCAGCGATGGCTGACGTAAGTAAAGAGGAAAGAGAGGCTGGTAGTGAATCTAGAGCGCTTGGTCTCGCAGCGAGTAAATTTGCGTTATCTATTAAAAACCAAAATATTAATATGTTTTCAGGTCAGGAAAAAGAAAGAAGAAAGGCTTTGCAGGATGAAATTAGGTACTTATCAGAAAACCTGACCGATATCAATAACATTCAGGCAGAGAGAGAATATCAAGAAGGACAAACAGTTAAAGCAGTAGCTGCGCGAGAGGCTGGGCTTGTGCCGGGTAGTCCTGAGTATGATGCTTATATTCAGAATCTACAAGAATTAGAGCTAAGACAACAGCAAGCTGAGCTTGATGCGTTAGAACGAAAAACAAACACTTTAACTACTTCGGAGCAAAAAGTATTTAACGTAGCTGATGAAAAGCGTACTCGTGGACTGAGAGCTATTGATAACTTACAAGAAGCGCTTAAACTTTCTAAAATAGCATTTAATTTTTCCCCTAGCGGCAGAATAAATATGGCGGGTTGGGCTTTTCTTTCTCCAAATGACCCTCAAGTTGTAGCTACCGAAAGGCTAAATAACATATTAAGTCAAGGTGCTATTGAAAAACTTAAAGCAACCTTCGGAGGTCAGATATCAGATGGAGAAAGGGAAGCCTTGAAGAAATTGACAGGTTTATACGCCTTAAGTGGTACGGCTAGGGATGACATGATAAATCAAATAATAAACGATCTTAACTACAGCGTTCAAGCGCAAAATACAATTATGACAAAAGTTCAAGATGGTACTTACTACGAAAGAAGACCTAAAGGAGATAAATAATGGCTGATAATTACTATGGTAATCTAGCTAGAGCTACTCTTGGGCAAGGTCTTGCTAGGGGCTGGGGAGATGAAATTGAAGCTCGTATCAGAACATTGAGTGGGCCTGAAACATATGAGGAAGAACTCTCAACTATTAATAAAGATTACAATCGGTTTTATAATGCAAACAAAGGGGCAGCATTAAGTGGCGAAATTATAGGTAGTTTTTTACCCACATTGGGACTAGCCGCGAGTACACTATTTACAGGTGGAGCGTCAGGCCCCCTTGCATTGGCCTCTGCGCAAAGAAACGCGAGTCTTTTAAACAAAGCTAAAAACTACATTATAAATAACCCAAAAAAATCAGCGCTGGGTTATTTTGCTGGGGAAGGTGCTTTGGCTGGGGCTGGGCGTGCCGACATAGGTGAAAGAATGGCTAAGGCTAAAGAAGGTATTCTTCCCGGAATAGTAGGTGGTGGCGCAGGTGTCGCCATTGGTAAAGGTTTCAATGTAGCTAAAGATTATTTTAGAAATAGAAGGGGGTCGGCGATTGATGAGGTAACAGGGGAGCTTCTTGATGAAACTATTACTGACGTAATGGCAGATGATCAACTTTTATCCGCGTTACCTACCGGTCTAAGGAAAGAGACGTTTGATAATATTAAAAAAGTTGCTGATGAAGCCAAAGAGTTAGATGTTCCTCTTAAACTTCTAGATACTAATGTAGGTCTTGCCAATCAAGCAAAAGTTATCACTAGGTTAGCTCAAGGAGATGTACCCACCATAATGGGAGACGCCGTAGCTAGAAACGCAAATAGTGCACCAGCTGAGAGGGTTGCAAATCAAATTACAAAATATTTGGGAGATGCTGACTTTTTTGAAGCTGAAGATGCTATTAACGCAAGCAAGAAACTTGCAGGTCCCATTTATGATCAGGCTAAGGCTTTCCCTGCGATTATAGATTCTGCACTAACGAAATCTTTAAAAGATAACCCTTATATGAATGAAGCATTCATGAAAGGTACTAAAGCTATAATGGCAGAAGCAGATATTGCCCGAATGCGCGGTGCGGGCGATATTGCGCCACTGATTCCAAATTTAAATAACCCTTCCGATCCAATCAGCATAGAAGTTATAAATCAGGTGAAGATAGCCTTAAACGCTATGTCAAAGGAGACACGGTTGGATGGTTCTTTAATAGCGAATGAAAAAAGGGTAATAGGAGAATTAGCTAGGGAGATGATAAAAATTGCAGATAATGCGACAATAGATCCAAATACTGGAAAATCTGTATATGCAAACGCGCGGAAGTTTTTTGGAGATGATGCAGAAGTTGCTAGTGCTCTAGACCTAGGTCGTAAAACGTTTAATAATGTTCAACCACAGGAACTTAAAGCCTACCTTGAAACTTTAAGCTATGCCGCTCAAGATGCTTATAGGACTGGCGCTGTGCAAAATATGCTGGAAAAAATTCGTGGTCCCTCTTCTAATTCAAATGTTGCTCAAAAATTTATTGGTAGCGGAACAACGAAAAAGAACTTAGAAACACTTTTTCCTGAAAAAGCAACATCTAACCTTCTTACTCGTGCTTTAGAGCTTGAAAGCCAAGTCTTTGCTTATACTAGTAGACTACTTAGAGGCTCTGATACTGTTGAGAATGCTATTGGGGTAAGTAAACTGGCACAAGCGAGTGAAGATACGCTTAGTTTTCTTCAGAGTGGTAATTATTCCTCAATTGTTCGTCTTATTATGAACTCAATCACGGGACCAAATAAACTCAACACAATTGTGCAAGAAAAGATGGCGAAGAAATTAACCGAAGGTCCAGAGGGTATCGCTACTGTTGTAAATTTGTTGCAACAAAGAGCGCCAACTGTGGCGAAACAACTTGCTGATCAATCAATGGTAGTAAAACGATTTGGAGGAGACGCTGCGGCTTTGATGCCATCGGTTGATAACCGAGGCGACACTTCAGTTGACCCAATAAAAGAAGAACTAGACAAAATAGATAGTAGATGGGCTAATCAACAATCATTTGGAGGCGATGGTAACACGAAACTTATGATGGCGTTGCCACCAGAATAACAATAATGAGGAATATTATGGAAGTTGATGCAAGGTTCGACAAGCTAGAAATTAAACTAGATAAAATGAGTGAATCTCTAACTAAACTTGTTGAGCTTGACACGCGACTGGACCATTTTAGCCAGAACAATATAGACCAAGATAAACGAATGGATGCAATTACTGTTAGGCTTAATAAGCTTAATGACTTGGTGATTAGAAATACTGAATCAAGCAGGATTGCTGAACGTATTTTCTTTATTATATTAACTTCAGCAATTACTTTTATGGCCTACATTTTACCGACTCAGTAATGTTTAAATTTAGTAAGAACTCTTTATTAAATCGGGAAGGAGTTGACCAGCGACTAATTGATATTAGTAATTTAGCTATTCAAATTACTAATATTGATTTTGGAATACCCAAACTTGGCGGTTTAAGAACAGCCGAACATCAAGCAGGATTATTCGCTTCAAATAAATCTAAAGCTGATGGAGTCTTTAATAAATCATACCATCAAAGTGGCAAAGCATTAGACGTTTATGCTTATGTTGACGGCAAAGCATCTTGGTCCAAACAAGACCTCGCCATTGTTGCGTGTGCAATGTTACAAGCCGCAGCAGAACTTGGTTATAAATTAAAATGGGGTGGGTTATGGAAGTCTTGGCAGGACTTTCCGCATTTTGAATTAAAAGACTAACGGAGCCTGCGATGAGTAGACGAGTGTGGGAAAGTGTTCTTTTTAGAACAGACGATGAAGGTTCATGGTTACTATTTGGTCATCCCGTCAAAGGATTTTGGCTACCTGACATTGGTTTTAAATCATTGATAGAGTACGACGATGTTATGCTGCCGACTGAAAAAATAATTATCTCATTCTTTAAAGTTGAATTTTTAGGTCACGGTTATGCTTATATTTACAAAGTCCAATTAAAACCAATGATGCGTTAGCGATAAAAAAGATGGTCGCCAACTTCTAAAACAGGTTCCATGTGCACGGACCAGTAAGGATTTACATAATGAGCGTGATAATGTGTTGCGCCTTCGCTAATGTCTGTTGCTGTACCATTTATTATTTTTTTAGATAAAACAATTGATTCTAGCATCGCTCTGCTGTCAGTAGGTTTATCTGACAAGCCGTCGCAAAACCAAGAATATTGACACTTGTGTTTGATTGGGTTGTCCATGTCCCATGCGTTGTATCGAGCCTGATGAACAACTCCACATACGGTGTTGGGATATCTCTCATCTGCCACTCTATTCATGACACTGTACCCAACTGCAAGCTGGCCAGCTAAAGGCTCTCCACGAGCTTCGTGGTAGATATTCATTGCTAAACATAACGCTGCTGTAGTAATCATTTTATTTCTCCTAAAATAAAGATTTCTGGTCTTTCTTTAAATTCCATTCGTAATACTTATGACATTTATTGCACATCTTTTTATTCAGACTGATGAATCGGATTAATATGTCTCCACAACAAGGCGATAATTTAACATCCATGATTCTTCAACTCAGCTTCCAACTCGTGCATTGTCTTTAACTCAGCGTATCTTTTGCCACTAATGTCATCATTCATATGGTCTATTTTTACGCTCAAAACATGGATTTGAGCTATTGCGCTATCAAGGGCTTGTTCGTTTTTATAGAGCTTCTCAGTCAATAAAGCGATTTGCCCTTGAACTTTAAGACTCATTGTTCATCGACCTTAAATTTAAATCTCTTAATTGTTCATCTGTTGTTTTTTCTACGATGTCAGCCTCTAATCCTTGCTCTAATATTTTAGTGACTGTTATCGTTGCAAGATCCGTCATGCCATTTTTCATCTGACTGATAATCCAATCAATTCTAAGACTTTCACTAGCTAACTCTTTTTTTAATTTACTTATTTCATGCTCTAATTTTAAACTCATTTTTTTTCCTTTTAATTTAAGTCATATGACCGATTGGCCCCAATTCGCCAACCGGCCACACTCCGTCCATCATCGCAGTAAGTGGTATTCCGGCAATTGAATATCAGTGAAGAACACCGATACCACCTTGTGTGAAGACCCTACGATTGGCCTATTCAGGAGTCCTTCACCGTAAATCTGACACGTATATCATGTGATACTTTGTTGGTAGTATTTTTGGGCAACTTTTTCTTTTAAAATCTGGACCAGTTTCTATATAGACACATTGGCCACTTTCTGTCACACCAACCGTCGGTAGGTCGGACCATGTCAACAACGACAATGACAAACTAATGATAATGGCAACGGCAATAAACATAGTTGAGTAATAATTTTTCATTAGAAACTAGGCTCGTCGAATGTGTCTAAAATATCTTCCGATACATTATCAACACCACGCTGTAATGATTCTTGTATCCTTCGGGCTATTGCCAAAGTTTTTTCTTTATCTGCTGAGTTAATTAAATCATTAAGGTGGTCAGCTAAATTTGGAGACTGCTCTAATACGTCCACGTCAAACGTGTGCGCATTGCTAAAATTATCTGATATATCTACCCTACTTATTAATGCTGTGCGTATTGCTTTTCTGTTCATCTTATATCTCCGTAATAAACTATTTCAGCTTGAGCATTCCAACCTTCTCGCCAATCAGCTGATTTACCTTTTGTGGAAAAATCACAACCGTTTAAATAATCGGCCATGCCTTGCTTACGTTCTAAAATAATTTTACGTGCTTCTTTAAGTACCGCTAATTCAAGTTCAGTCATTGTAGTCTCCCGTAAGTTCACAATCTATTATACACAGTGTATAGTTAATAGCAACTTTTTAATCGACAAGTATTTTTAATTGAAAGTTTTCTTGAATAGAATCGGCATCTATTGCCCAAATTTGAATCATTTCCAAGGCTTCAATGTCAAAACCAACTAACCACTCTCCTAATAATCCGATGGTCCAATCCTCGTCACATCGTATAACAGCGTCTTCACCGTTAAAAGTGTGGATTGGCTCATTCACATATTGAAGGCTCAAATGTTCAATCACTTAATTCTACTAAGTTTAATAAAATAGATTCTGAATTATCGGCCTTTGATTCTTCAAATAAAAAGAATCTTGTGTTTTTGCTATATTGAATAGTGTACCTACCGCTATGATTAACAAAAACTCGGCACTCTTCCATTCCTAATTTTTGTAAAAGTTTAGTCAGTAACTTCGCTGAATCCTCCATGTCACCAACAATATGTGATCTTGGTAAAGTCATAATCACAGAATTTTGTGGCTGTCGCTTTGTCATTTAATTCTCCTAAAGTAAGTAAGTACATTTATGTATATTACAGGTTGTACTATTAATGTCAAGCCCTTAAAAAGTCGAGCAGGTCTTGTTGTGTTTTAGCTTTGCCAGTCAGTGCCATCATTATTTTTTCATCAATGCCACCCTTAACAACGAGATGTATCACAGTAACTGAGCTATCTTGTCCTTGGCGATGTAGTCTGGCGTT
>MDTF01004123.1_pt1 | contig 15580 bp, 13 predicted proteins | sample 811191 | NCBI WGS metagenome assembly MDTF01 (sample SAMN05326649, study PRJNA326480) | marine metagenome | isolation source: seawater | place: Southern Ocean | collected 2011 | reverse complement strand
TGTGGCTTTTCTTCAAATGCGGTGACATGTCCCTCAGAGATCGCTAACTCTCCAAACCTCGCGGTCGGGCGCACCGCGGACATTGTCACCATTTTTCCATGTGATTTGTGAAAATTCAAGAGTGCCTCAATATCTATATTTGAAACGCCATCACCGTATGTCATCAGCACAGGCTCTTTTTTGCCCAAATAAGCTTGCATGCGTTTAACGCGACCACCCGTCATCGTGTTTATTCCTGTGTCTACCAGTGTGACTTGCCAATCATCGGGAGAAGTATTTAACGCCCTCATTTTACCAGTACCAATATTTACTGAAAAGTCAGAATTTGCGGTATGATATTGGGCGAAGTATTGTTTAATAACCTCTGCTTTGTACCCTAAAGCTATGTAAAAATCATTGTGGCCAAAGGAGGCATATCTATTCATTATATGCCACAAAATGGGCCGCCCCCCAATTTCGACCATTGGTTTAGGTATAACGGAAGTGTACTCAGACATACGAGTTCCAAATCCACCAGCTAACAAAATAACTTTCATATTCTTACCATAAATAGCAAAACTCCACTATATCCCTTCGGCTTACTTCATCCGGATCATGTTTTAAGTTAGCAATATTAGCAACTAAGCTTGGCTGCAATGCTAAACCCTGAAAACCAAACCAAATATTTGGGGGTACAGTTAGCCTAGCGTAATTTCCTTCGCCTATATCTTCAACCCTGTAATTACCACTGATAATCGGATCGCAAAATACAAACCGTACATTACCCAGTGGGACGACAAGGTTGAGGGTCATACGTTTATGCAATTTCCAAGCCTTCACTGCTTTGAAATTTATGTATGAGAAGTAAACTTCCCCAAATCCAATATAATCAGTATCATCTTTTTTAATACCGTGTAGAACCCGACCAGCTTCAACATCAAAACTTGATAGTGGAGTTATTCTAATATCGCTAAGGTCAGGGACAGACATTTTAAAATCTCACAAGGTTACGATGATAATTTTTCTGAATACTCAAAAATTTGTTTGGAAGTTACTTCATAAATTGAATGTGGATCATCGTAGTAGGCTTGATACCAATCAGCGGTTAGCGCCACTGTCTCTTCAAAATTTAGTACAGCATGCCATTTCAAAAAGTGCAATGCCTTATCACAATTTAACTTAAGCAAGTCAGACTCATAGAACTTAGATGATCTAGGTTCACATTCCGCCCACTTAACTTTTGGCCAACGACTTGACATCTCCTTAACCAAGTCCAAAACGCTTCTATTCTGACCTGCTTGTGGCCCAAAATTGAAAGCTTCTCCATGCAACTGTTTATTGTTTGCGAGGGCTGCTCCGAGAGTTAAGTAGCCTCCCAATGGTTCCAAAACATGCTGCCATGGGCGAGTAGAGTAGGGATTGCGTAGTTCAACCACTTTGCCGCGCGACCAACACTGAACACAATCTGGAATAATACGATGTTCTGCCCAGTCTCCACCTCCAATCACATTGCCTGCACGCACTGAAGCTATTCTAACTTTATTATCAGCATTAGAAAAATACGACTTAACATACGATCTTATTGCAATTTCCGCAGCACCCTTACTTGCACTGTATGGATCTGGACCACCTAATCTGTCGTTTTCTCTATAGCCCCATTCCCACTCAACATTATCGTAACATTTATCGCTTGTCACTAACACAGCGGAACAAGCATGATCTACTTTTCGTAACGATTCAAGGACATTTATCGTTCCCATTACATTTGTGCTCCAAGTAGTAATGGGATCATCATAACTAGAACTGACGATGGGCTGTGCAGCCAAATGGAACAGAAAGTCTGGCTTTGATTCAAAAATCGCATGTTTTAATTTATCAAGATGCCGAATGTCAAAACGGTGGTCAGTAATATAACCCGCCAACTGAGCGACCCCAAAGTGATTAGGGTTTGACGGTGGATCTAGCGCAATACCCGTCACAGACGCACCCATCTGCTTTAACCAAGCAACCAACCAAGACCCCTTGAAACCAGTATGCCCTGTAACCAAAACATTTTTATTCTCGTATATATTTTTCATGGAAGCTTCCTACTAAAATTATTCCAGGATTCCTTTATTTAAATGGACGATGATAATAACGGTATTAAAACATCAAAAAACTATCTATGGGTTTATGCTTGCGCTGGTATAAGATAAACGAAACATGTATCATCATAAAGCCCAAAGTGTTGCCAAGTAATCGATGAAAACTTATGGTTTGGATTAAACGAGCTGTGGAGTTTTGGGCCAGGACAGGTGATAACCAATGTTTCAGATCGCCTTTTTTCAAATTTCGAAATTAGCCGTGCCATTCGCTCCTGGCCAAAAGGATTAAAAAGATAAACTGTCAATCTACCTTCTGGAACCAAAAACTTATCCACATCAGAACAACTTAGAAACGCAGATACATTTCTTTTGTTTAAATTATTATAGGCTACGCGAATAAGCTCAGGAGAGATGTTGACGCCATAGAGATCGTTAAATCCTACCTCGTTAGCTACTATTAGACTACGCCCCAAGCCGCAGCCGATATCACAAAACTTATCAAATCCTTGAGACTTTGCAATTTTGAAAACTTGGCGCAGCTTGCGATAGCTCACTGTTTCGCACCTTGAGCCAACCATAGGATTAATACCTAGATCTCTCAACTCAGTTATTTTTTGAGTTCTAACTCTGCGCTTAAAATCTTCGTAAAACCCAATTAAATTAATGCAGGGAATATATACACTATGTCTAAAAACCTAAAATGGGTAAGTTCTCATTAATTTAAAAGTGTTCATGGTAGCCCTTTTGTTAGAGACAGAAACTCAGACCATTCATTAAGCCAACTTTCTGAACTGAACGCAAAATTTTCACAAAATTTTATACGCGCTGACTGCACTTTGTCTGAGCACCACCATTCATTAATATTATTTTTTATCTTGTTAACCTTTTCAGCAGCCTCCTCAGGTGAATAAAATAAAATTCCAGCATCTACAAGTAAATCAACAAACGGCTGAGCTACTGGATTAATCTCATTTAAATTTCTATCCCAGAATACTATAGTTGGGAAATTTCGTGAAAGGGTTTGTAAAAAGGCCGTGCCGTTTTGAGTGCAAACACACAAACGGCTATCTTCAATCAATGACCAAATGTCTTTATTCGATTGATCAACATACTGAGAATATCCATGGAGATTAAAAAACTTATTTAAATCCCAGTACCCCGGCGAAGACTCCCGTGGCAACCTAATCCTGACCACCTCAGAAGATGAACCATTAAGCTTACTTAAGAACTTAAGTTGGCTATCTAAATATGACAGATATTGACCCGCTACAGGGATGGAATAGTGACAGTAAAAGTATCGCGGCAATGAGCCCATGATGTGAAGGATATGACCTTTAGAAGCTGGCTTCAATACTCCAAGATCGGATAAAAGAATGCTCGGTATTTTAATTACATTAGTATGTTGTTTACTTTTCCAACCCCAAGACAAAAACTTTGAGGCGATTAGTAACTGATGATCTAAGGGCTGACTAATTTTTCCTAATCCCATATGTCCACCATGCTGGCCTATTATTAGCGGCGTTCCAAGTTCCTTTTGTTCAGCGGTCCAAATCTTAAAGATGTCATCCGCTTGGTAACCAATGGCTGTAAAAATAGCCTTAGGCTTTTCAGGTAAGTTTTTTAATATTTCACTTCTTGTGAGCAAGAAACTTTCCAAATAAATTTTAGGCATAAATTTGGGAAGCATATGTGACATGAAATCTTCGAATGTTTTTTTATCATTAACAAGGCTTAACTTGGAACGCATCTTATGATTTTGCGAACTTTTTGGTGCCACTACTATGCCGTTAATATTATACGGGGCTTGTCGTAATTTAAAGTTTAGATTTAGGTATTTTGCAATCGACATATATGGCCCAATAAAGACAATACCTTTTTTATAATTTTTTAAAAACTTAGCATATCTAGTTATTATTATTTTAACGGTATTTTTTATTTTTTTTTGGATTTTTACAGGCTTTTTTAGGTCTCGATTTGGTTGCACTGGTGAGTGATTTATTTCTATATATGATAAATCTTGATATTTTACACACTCAGAAAATATTACTTCGTTCCACTCGTCACTGGTCAAGTCATTGTAAAAATCACCAAAGTCATTAACCGTCCAATTATCAAGATCATAGGGCAAAATATTACATAAATTCAAACCATCAATTTTTTTTGCCTCTTTGACACACTCGTACCTATCAAAAAGTGCATCAATAAAAAAACGCAACCATGGGCCAATAATAATACGCCAATAATTAATATTTTTATTTAGATTATGTGTTTCATTTAGTAATCGAGTTAGACTTATCAAAGTTTTTTCGTAAAGGGTTGTTAGAAAAATATAGTCAGCATTGTATTTTTCACGGTTATCCCAATGATAATGAACAGTAGTATATTGTTCTCTCTGGCCAATCATTTCTTCAGAAATGCACCAACTGCCTAGTAGCACCACATCATCAGTACTTTTTGATGTCAAAAAATCAATTGAAGTCTTTATCAAACGCATCGTTAACCCACTGTTATTAAGTGTTATAAGAAAAAAATATCCTAACACTTCGTCTATTTTGAAAAGGTCTGAATTACAGGAACAACAGTACGGCGTTAAAAGTGCTAACCATCTGCCAATATATTAAAGATACCTTTTTTAATTTCTTCGGGTGTTGAAAGATTTTCTGGCCTAACCACATAGAAGTTCATTAATTTTTCGTGCTTACTTTGATATTCTAGTTCTGGCATTTCACTCAACATATCTAGCCGGGCCTCAAAGTTAGCTGCATCGCTGATTTTGCCCTCAAAAATGATTTCTGAACTAAAGTCTGAATGAAATTTTTTCGTCTCACAAAAATTCGCGTAAAGCACTTTTTTCCCCGCTGAAAGTGCTTCCACCAAGCAAGTGGTTCCAAAAGAAGCAATAATGACATCAGAAGTTTGCATTAATGGATAGACATTTGCCTCTGCAAAATTTGTATCTATTATTTCCAAGGTATCTCCATAAATTGACTTATAGTAGTCCTCCTCAGTCATCCCAATCTCTGGCATCAGCCATTGGTCAGAATTGCGCTCTGTATGCAGAATAACAGCAGCCCTAAAATTACGCCGTTTTAAGTATTGGGCAAATAGTGTGTCCATAACCCGCATTGCCTTCATGCTATCGGCAACATCTTCTCCAAATCCAATGTTACCGCGCCAACACGAAACTACCAGAAAATCAAAAACTGGCTCAATAGATACTAAATCTTTATCAAAATTATTTGATAAATTTAATGATCCTACCGGATAAAAATTGTCTACTTTGTAGCCTATTTCTAGAAATTTATCAATTTGTTGATTACCAAAACAAAAAAGGTGGTTACAATAGTAATCATTTTCAGCGTCTGCAGCATAGGTTAGTCTAAAACCATTCTGGATGGCGATGCAAGGCGGACCAAAGTTTTCAGATAACCAAGCAAATTTTTTACAATTATCGATATAAGTGATTAACGCCTTTGGCTTGCGCCAATCCAAATCAGCTTTAATATAAATCATCTGTAATTGCCATATTATTTGGTAGAGGGCACCTCTCTTAGAGCCAAATAAATTATTAAAATTAAAGTATTTTAAGTTTAATATAAAGTTCAAAAAAATCTTGTACGAAATGTTGATTTCAACAGGGTTAGTTCTGAAAATGACTTTTGAAAAACCTTCTGGGATAACTTGAGGCAATTTGTGAGCATTGATATCATTAAATATAATAACGTCAGCTACTTTCGGTTTTCCAAAGGATATTTTTTTAAATAATTTAACCATAATATTGACTCATATTTCCACCATTTAAACTACAATGAAACCTCAACGTAAGACCTGTTTTCCCGCTTGATATTATCGAGTTTTAGTCAGACTTCCATTTAAATCAGTTAATTGTCTATTTTACAGATTATAGTTGATTTCTATCAAATCATTTTATTCTTTTTTGATACAAATAGAAGAAGCAGTCCTGCCGCAAATCAAACCCTCCCGTACAAAGCATACCAGGCATATCTGGATACGGTAGATCCAGTTTACCAAGTTGAGAATGCAGAAAAACTTCAAGTTTAATAAAGTAAACTAATCGGCACACTTATTTCTTCAATCTCCGGATCAAATATATGCCTTGTAGTCTTATATGGAAATTTTTTAAATTGCTTTATTTTTGTAAAAATATCTTCCACACTGGCATCCCATTCGGTTCGCCAAGAAGTCAATTTGACCCCACTTGTTTTATAATCAAGGAGCACACACGGAACCCTAGTAAAGTTTAATAATCTTGCCGCATTGAACCTGTGGTGACCATCCATTATTCCATGAGTGCTGTACTCGATTGCAATCGGAACAGTCCAAAGCCCAATATCTTTAATTCTATTAGCCAGCTGAAGCGCGCTAATGGAATTGTGTTCTTCAGTCTCACGCAATTTGTCTAAACTGACTAGCTTCAACTCATGTTTCATAAGTCTTACTCAGTCAATCGTTTTTGCTACCAAGAGATAGGAGACTTGTAACTAAAGCTTCGTTATCTCGAGTATCCCTTACCGCAACGCGAATATATTGCTCATCCATTCCAGTCTTGTCTGAGCAGTCTTTAACCAACACAGAATGTTTGCTGCACAGATCTGTAGCCAGCTGGGTGGAATCTTTACCTATCACTTTGCATAGTATGTAATTTGCCTGTGAGGGATAAGGCTGCAAATAATCTACCCCCTGTAATGCTAAGTGTAGATCTGCCCGAGACCGCATTAACTTAACACAACTTTCTCTATATTCTTTTGTATATTTTCCTATTATTTGAAGGAAAAACTCGGCCAGTGAATTAATATTCCATATTGGTATTTCGGATTTAACTGATTTAATTATATTTTCATTTGAGCTCGCCAACACACCCAGCCTTAAACCTCCAACTCCGTAACTCTTACCAATACTCTTGATCACTACTAGATTTGGAAATCGGTTCAAATCCTTTGTATTTAACACCGATGATTCAAATCCACCCTCAGCAAAATCTAGAAATGACTCATCAAGAATTAAATACTTACCAGTTGACTCAAAAGTTTCTAATATCGCAATGATATCTTGATAGGGAATAAAATTACCCGACGGATTGTCTGGGTTTATTAGAATAACCCCGTCGTTGTCTTTTGAAAGCGAAATAACTTCGTCTTTTCCATATCTAAAACCCTCTGCCTTCGGAACGCTGAGACTTATATTATTAAAGCGCGCAGTGTACTCTTCAAATGTAGGACCAAACAAGCCGAACCGACCTTTTAGTGATCTAGTGACGACTTCAATCAGCTCGGCGGCGCCATTCCCCACGACAATGCTGCTTGCTGAGACATTAAACATTTTTCCCCCTAACAGGGCCTGCATTTTCTCTCCTGACGGGTAGGACTGTATTAACTTATTAAAATTATATTTGATTTCGTTAACTAGAGACTTGGGGGGAAAATAAGGATTTACTAGATAACAAAAATCTATCAAATTATCGAAGCGCCAATAACCGCCATATCTTTTTGAGAGTAAATGATAGCTCTGGTCTGGCTCTGCAAAAATTAAGTTTGCATTGTCAAGGTCCTGGATATCATCCACTTCATACCAAATTTCTCCGTCTAGGGGGAGTGCTTTTAGGTTTCTCATATTTAGGTTTACTATTACTTTAAGAACTTGCTCATAATATTCGTTACTTCCTAGGGCCGTAGAATACGCTTCCAGGAAGGGTACGTAAATATTGATTAGAAATGCCTTAGAAAATTTATAGATATTCACTGTTTTATAATAATGATCTATATCATTATAATTAAAATCTTCTTTGGCTACAAAATGAGTTATAGAAAAATTATCATCTATTTTTACAACAGTGCCGTCCATCCAAGATTTGTACCTTTCCACTAGGGCAAGGTTTTCTGTTGGATTATTAATAAGCCTTGAAAGAATTTTTGGGTCGAAGATTAAATCACTTTCAATAAGTATAGTATCATCTTCGATCAAATAATCTTTTGCTAAATAAATTGAGTAGATGTTGTTCGTGTTAGCATAGTCATCATTATCTATGTAGATTATGTCTACACCCTTATAATTAGTACCCAAAAATTTTTTTAATTTATCTTTTTGGTATCCAACTACCATAAGAATTCGGTCAATTGGGTGCTCCACGGCAGCATCCAAACAACGCTCAATCAATGTTCTACCATTCACCTCGACCATGGCTTTAGTCTTGTCAGAAGTTTCTGGGCCCAGTCTTTTACCCATACCAGCTGCAGGAATTAATATTTGCATCTCGTAACCTTTGTTTTGTGATTATCGGAAAAAATGGTCTTCTGGCAGTGTTGGAATTTCATCTGACGAAAACAGAGAGCGGTACCCATTCTCAACTCTTTTCTCGATAACTAGTTTGTGAATTTCAAGTATTTGGATTGGAAAGTACAACACGCCGGCGGCGACAGTAAATGCGACACGTAAATCAAATAACCCAAATAGTTGAAACAACTGTAAACACGACACTATCGGTAACCAGAAAATTAAATAGTTTTCATGAAAAATAAGGATACTGAGTTTTCTCAGATACTTAAATACAAACCAATTCGAATTGATGGGAAGGGACAAGTCTCTTCCAATATTTACATCTAATCCCTTAGCGCGACGTTGCTGCTGCTCCATGCAAATTGCAAACCAAGCAATCGAAAATCTCGAGTAGCCAAGGCATGACGCCACTATTCCCAAAATTACGAATGGATATAGCCAACTGCCAGCTGCGCCCATGGCACCAATAGCTATTCCAGCCACAATAGCCACGTGTGATATTACATGCATGATCCAATCAACGTATTGCCCGGAGACGCTTCCCTTCCCGTTTAAGCGGGAGACTGCGCCATCGACGTAGTCAAGAAAATACCAGAGAGCATACCCAAAAGAGCCAATAAAAATGATTAAATTGTTTTCACTGGTTAACATTAATGCCCCAACTACTGCCACAATAGCCGATATCCAAGACACTCCATTGCCACTTAATCCAATCTTTAGGCTTAACCAGACTACGTACATTGCCGGAGGCACAAATATACGGTCATGAAAACTATCATATGCAAAATATCTACCTTGAGAACTCTGAGTTTTTATTTCCTTTAACGACAAACTCATTAAGCATAGCCCTTTGTATCGTGCTTTTAAAACTTATTTTTTTCAGCCAATTCGGTTAACTTTTTTCTGTCTGTCTTTCCACTACTCATTATTGGAAAGGCAGCTATGTGTATAATCTTTTTCGGTAAAAACAACTTCTCTATATGACTTAATGCATCTTTTGATATTTTATTTTTCTCATCATCATTTAGTATTGAAGTCGTAAAAGCTACCAATGCCGAAACTTTGCCATGATCATCTTTTTTTGGAACGACAATAATATCTTTCAATAAGGTAGACTTTAATAAAGCATTTTCTATTTCGCCTAGTTCTACTCTCCTACCTGCTAATTTTATTTGATTATCTTTTCGGCCTAAACACTCAATTTCATTGAATGAATTTACAAACGCTAAATCACCAGTCAAGTACCATTTTCTTTTTTCAGTATCCCATTTGAAATTTTGAAAGCTTTTTTCTGTTTTTTCAATATCTTTTAAATACCCATTTGTTATTTGCGGTCCCGTAAAAGCTAATTCGCCGACTATGCCATCTTTTACCTTTGAATAATTATTATCTAAAATACAAAAAGAATGCTCTTTAAAAGTAGTGCCAATTGCCAAAATATCATTCTTAAAATTTCTACCAGAATGTTGTTCTGTATAATTAAACCTGGAAATGTTTACTGTTGCTTCAGTTGGCCCATAAACATTTTCGACGGTACTATTGGGAGCTGCTAGCCTCCATGCATCTGCAAGCTTTTGAGGCATAGGTTCACCACCAAAAAAACTATACTTCAGAGCAGGAAATGAATTTGGAGTTAGATAGCCCATTTTAAACATTAAGTTGGCTAAAGTTGGTACTGAATACCATACGTTTAGTTTTTCTCGCTTAATATATTCATAAGGCATCACAACTTCAGCCTCGCTTAATATACAGATTTGACCACCGTTCATTAAAGTGAAATAGGTATCCACTACTGAAGCGTCAAAGCTTAGGTCAAATGTCTGTGACGCCCTGAAACCAATCTCCAGGTCATAAAAGGATTTAGTGTTTTTTAAAAATATGTCTACATTTTCATTTGTAACCATAACCCCTTTAGGGTTGCCCGTAGTTCCAGAAGTATAAAGAATATATAGTACCTCATTTTTTGTTGTAACTAACGGTGTGTTAGCTACACAATGGTCTACATCATTCTGGTCAAAGATTGATGTTGCGGAACCAAACATTTCCTTTTCTAACACCTTTTCTTCTGGGACAAGGACAGCACTGATACCACTAAAACGTATAACGTCTTTTAACTTTTTCAGTGAAACATAGTCACCAATCAGTAGTTCAATACCCGAGTCTTTTATAATTTTTAAAATTGTATTTGGTGTATACTTAATATTTATCGGTATATAAGTTTGGCCTGAATATACTGAAGCAACAATCCCAATATATGCAGAAAAATTGCGCTGCCCGATTATGCCAATAGGCTTGGAAAGAAACTTTTTCTTTTCTATCAAAGACGCAACTTGCAATGACCGTTTGTTCAGGGCGCAATAGGAAATCTGTTTTTCACCCAGCTGTATAGCCGTAACACCACCAAAAGAGTCCATTTTTTCAAATAGTTTTGCACCAATAGTCATGAAATTATTACCTCAATAAATATTCATGTATTAACTTGACCGACGAGAGTTTAGAATACTCAATGGGACTAACTTTTATATTAAATTTAGAAACGAGGGCAATTATTATTGATGCATGTGAGAGTGAATCCCACGATAGGCAATTTGACATTGTTGTTTCCGCCGTAATTTCATTTGTCTCAAGTGTGGAGGATATTAATTCAACAATATCTTCAATCGTTATTACAATATTTTTTTTATTTGGCACAAAATTTTGATCAAAATACTCGTTGGCCAAAAGAGAATAGCTCCATGCATCTATGTATTTGCCTTCTTTTTTATAATATTGTCTCAAAACTCCCTCAAAACTACATCCTGCAGCTTTAACACCTGCTATTGCTCTTTCGTTCGTAACCATTGTTTGGCCAAAAAGTCTGTTCATTTTTAGGACATCAAATATAAAATGCTTTAGAAGCTCATTTATCTCAAGATTATAGTTGTGACCCCAATAGCCTGGATCAATTCCCTGGCCCCATTCTACCGAATCTCTTTGAAAGTTTATACTTGCCAATGTGGCCAGACCAATCAATTTATCATTTTCTTTTAACCGCACAAACCAATGGTAATGTGTTTTGTCAACATTTACTCGCTTTTCCATTTTTTTATAATATGCTTCTGTGTCAGCAAGATCTTTAGAAGCTTTGAACTCAAAAAATTCAAATAGTCTTTCATTTTTTGAGTAACTATGGAATTCCTCCAGGCCTTCTTTATTAATTTGAGTAAAGTAAACGCTTACTTCTGGCGGTTTTAACATAGCATGTGGACAATGTTCGCCAGGAACAAAATGCTTTAACCTATAAGCACTTTCCTGCGATGTTAATGTACTTTTTGTTATCATGGGTGATGCTCTGTCAATAACTGAGAATTTAGATTTATTTTAACCAGAGCGTTAATATTGTCTAGTTGAAAAGTCAACCAAGCAACTGACTGACTATCTTTTATAATAGAATGATTAATTCATCAATTTCACTCACGTTTTATTATAACCATAACATATGCTTACAAAGGTTTAAGGAACAGTAGCAGTAGCCACTAATGTATCAGTTGCGTCAATTTGTGCCAAGGATTCCGCGTAGGCAACTTTTAATGCATCATTGTCTATTAGCCCGAGTGAATATTTATGCCCTGCAGGCTTACCGTTAGCTAGCCAATTCAAATGGTTCGATAGGGGGTAGCGTTGAACTCCCTGGATCTCAATATTCTGAAAGCCTGCATATGTTAACATACGCCGCAACGACTCGCGAGTGTGCAATAATAAGTGCTGGCTCCAAAGTGTAAACTGCTTAAAAGGTTCATTTTTAATAGTTGAAAGCAGGAAGTCGTTGGCATGTGGCACCTCGACTATTAATCTACCACCATTGGTCAACTTGTTTTTAATTTTTCTTAAAACTTCGACCGGATCGGGCAGATGTTCAAGTACGTGGAATGAAACACACACATCAAATGACATATCGTCTATGTCTTCTAAGCTAGTTGCGCATGTTATAGAGTCAGAATTTAGTGCATCTACATAATCACTTTGTATCTCAACTCCTGCAACTAGGCCGCAGTGCTCATTAATAAGTCGCAGAAACCTTCCATTGCCACAGCCAAAATCAAGCACTCTTTTTCCAGACACAAATCTCAGATTTGAATCAAATCGCCGAACAGCATCTGTACTTTCTTCAAAAGATGCGCTTCCACTTTGAAGGAGTAGATGCTCCTTGACATATCGACCATCAATATAAGTTTGATCGCCAGTATAATATTCGTCAATATATATTACCCCAGACACGCGGTCGCGCCATACTTTCAGATTAGCCACATCTCTTGTATGACTATTAAATAGTTCGCGCGTCTCCAAAGATGTTAAGTTAAGACTTTGTAACGTTTCAAATAATGTTGGATTTTTCAAAGAGCTTCTTTTAGTTTGTTGTTATTATCAATTCTTCATCTAGCTTATATAACTGAGCGACCGCCGTTCATTCCAATATTTTGACCATTCATGTAAGCAGACGCATCAGAACAAAAAAATTGGATCGCCCCAACATATTCATTTTTGGTTGCCATTCGTCCCATAGGAATTATATCCTGCAAACTATTTACAAACTCATCACTTTGGCCATCGTAAACTCCTCCAGGGCTGAGTGCGTTGCACCTTACAGCCTTGTGCGAAGGGGAGTAAGCACTTATTGGGAAATCTAGTAGAGGATGTCCGAACTGTTACTAAGCCAGTGTAATCTGATGAAGTCATAAATTTTTCCATACCATTAATTGAAAATACTAACCTCAGACACCCAACATTTTGCCTGGATCACCTTGGTCAACTATCATACCGTCTTCGAGTTTATAAATATAATCACAATTCTTAATTGTCGAAAGTCGATGGGCGATAACTATGATGGTTTTGCCATTTCTCAGCCCTAGAATTTCGGCCATTACTTCACTTTCTGTTTTCTCATCAAGTGCGCTGGTAGCCTCGTCCAAAACTAATACAGGTGGATCATTGTAAAGCGCTCTCGCAATACCAATTCTCTGTCGTTGCCCACCCGAAAGCCGAACGCCGCGCTCGCCTACTAAAGTGTCTAAACCTGCGGGCAGAGATGCAATGAAGTCTGTTAATTGGGATTTTCTAAGGGCATCTTGGATCCGTTCTTCGTCAATATCGGATGCAGAAATTCCAAAGGCAATATTCTCTCTGAGTGGCCGGTCAAGGAGATAAATTACCTGAGGAACATACCCAATATTTTTTTGCCAACTGGCTAAATTGACCTCTGTAATTGTTTGACCGTCAACAACAATGGTTCCAGTCGTTGGGTAAACCAACCCTAAAATGCAATCAATTAAGGTACTCTTTCCAGCGCCACTGGGCCCAACAAAGCCTATCATTTTTCCCATGCCTATACTCAGATCAATTGCCTCAAGGGATGGCTTGTCAACTCCCCCGTAGCAGAAGGTTAGCTTAGACAGGGTTATATTTTTTTTAAAGCTCAGACGCGGGCTCTGTGGGCCAGTTGAGTTAGTATTTAGATTATTAGAATGTGCCTGTACTACTAACTCAGTGTGCATGAGTGAAACTACTGGTTGATTAAAAATGATAGCCTGGCAGCTTTGAACTAACCTTGAAATGGTGGGTAGGAGTTTAAAAGCCGCGGCAGCGAAGACGCTTACTAAAGCAAATATTTTAGTCCGATCGCCATATAAGAATAGGAATGCGACCAGAAAGCACAGGGCCGTTACAGCAATTAGTTCTAGGGAAATTTTGGGAATGTTCTGCAATATCGTTTGATTGCGGCCCGCGATCAAGGAACTATGAGTTACATCTCGGTATTGCTTTATAAAAAAAGCTTCTCGCCCATATAGATTGATGTCTTTGATGCCATTAAACCCCTGTTGTGCAAATTGAATTCGTTTCCTCTCTTTAGACTGCCGGGCTTCACCCCAAGACGCGGATTTCACTTTCGAAAATAAAAACAAAATAGAAGACATGCAGCCAAATATAATAAGCGAAATGATGGCTCCAGTTGGTTCAATTAGAAACAATACAACCAAAATTAATATTATAATTAAAAAATCATTTAACAACAGAAGGATAGCCGAAGTGAACCCTTGGGCAAACTGCATAGATTCAGTAATCGTGTTACTTACCAACGTCGAAGAATTATGTTGCAGGTGAAACGCATATTTTTTATTTAAGTAAGACTTAAATAATCTAACTGAAATTATTTCCTGTACCGAATAATAATAATTTGCTTGGCTGGCTGCAAGCCACAATAAAAATGCATTTTTAATTAAGTAAAAGCCTAAAAAAGTTATCACTGAGCCAACTACAAGTTCACGTCTAGTCAAGGAGGCAAGTTTCGGCCAAAATTCGGTCAAAAAGGCAGGCAAGATGAAATTGTCAGACACAATTATTGAAACAAACGGAACTACGAGGCCCACACCTGCCGCCTCAAGAGCGGCGCCAATGATAGTTATTATTAATAGCAAAGCCGCTTTAGATCTCTGTGATGAATCTAATATTTCCCAGAATTTTTTAAATATATTCAATTTAACATACAGCTTCCTAAGTTGACATGAACCTATTTTCACTTAAAATTACAAATAGATTGAAAAAAGTTTTAAAATCAAAAACTTTCTTACTTATTAATATAATATAACTCAACTTCAATTACTTAAATGACGTCGAGCTAGGTTTGGAAACATTTCTTGTTCGACTAACCCGCAAACAATATGCCCGATTAATATATGGCTTTCTTGGATCCTCGGCGTGTCATCCGATGGAACATGAAGACAGTCAGCTTTGGATGCTATTTTCCCGCCAGAACTCCCGGTAAGGACAAAGGACTGGACGCCAATTTTTTTTCCTAATTCAATAGCTTTAAGTATATTTACACTATTGCCACTTGTAGTTATCGCGATAAGGATATCTCCGGGTTTGCCCACTGCTTCCAATTCCCGAGAAAAAACATTTTCATAACCATAGTCATTGCCCATTGCTGATATCCCGGAGTTATTAGTTCCTAACGCAATTGATGCTAAGGCCGGACGATCAAACAAAAATCTTGACGTGAATTCTGCTGACAGATGCTGAGCGTCAGAAAAACTGCCCCCATTCCCACAAAAAATGATTTTCCCACCACTTTTCAGACATGTCACACAATCATTGGAAAGCTTCATTACTTTATTTAAAAGATTTTGATCTTCACTAATTTTTTTCTTAACCGCAATTGACTCTAATACTGAATTTCTTATTTCATT
>MDTF01014964.1_pt1 | contig 15591 bp, 6 predicted proteins | sample 811191 | NCBI WGS metagenome assembly MDTF01 (sample SAMN05326649, study PRJNA326480) | marine metagenome | isolation source: seawater | place: Southern Ocean | collected 2011 | reverse complement strand
GTTACACCATGCTGGTCATCCGGAACTTAAGGTGGAATTCGTTGGTCACATCATTTTGTCTAGGCGCAAATTCAAATACTTGATCTCTTGCGATAATGATCAGCAGACCTGCTGTATACTGATGTGGTCACACCCTTCGGCATACTGTCATGCTACTCCACAATGTTCTCCGACTCATGTCATTTCTAGTATATCTTCGTCATATACAGATGTGGTCACACCCTTCTGTATACTACGCCAGAATGTTTGCCAGAGCAGTTCATTTTCTAGCGTCGGGTCCATGTAGCTGTGGCTACATCCTGCTGGTCACCCGGAATACTGTGGGACAGCGAGCCTGTGTGTGTGTGGGAAAAAACAAAGAAATTGCTTGTATTGTGGACGATGTATATATTGATGTATATATTGATGTATATATGTATGTATTGATGTAGTCGATGTATGTATTGATGTATATATATGTATGTATTGATGCAGTTATATAGATGAAGGTAGAAAAGATGTGGGGATGGACCGATTCTCTGAGCATGGTCACCGAATCCATGGGCATGGACCGATTCTCTGAGCATGGTCACAATTTCGGATGTCCCGACGGCCACGTACTTCTCTTCTAGGGACCACGCCTCTGCCACCCAAGGGTACTTGCAGTCGGCCATGATCATGTAGACTAAAATGTTCTTGCCAGTGTATTGGGAAATACCAGTGACCAGTCTCATCGCCTCCGTATAAGAGTTCCCTGATCATTAGTAGACAAGGCAGCAACCAAAAATAGAGAAGTTTGCCGGCATTGCCGCAATGGTGTGCACACAAGTACTGGCTCGCAGAGGGAGTCCGCAGCAGATGTTTATACTAGATACAGATATATATACATATACACATACACATACACATACAGAACTGTGTCCGGCTCAAGTATAATCCCCGTAGCCTGATGTTGGTCACGCAGGTGTTATGCGCCACAGGTGCTCACTTCTACTCGCACTTCTATATGTCTCTGTAGGTGCACACCATAGAGAGCATGGCCACACCACACAATTACTTCTCGGAGTTCGTGCCGCCCTCGGACACGCACATACTGCTGATGTGAACGTGTATCATCCCACACATGCCATCAGCAGAGATTCACATCACGCTGAGCATGGATCGCTCCAAATCTGCTTTGGTGGACAAATGGCGATTGCATCCTGCCGGTTTAGCATGAATCGCGCGACACAAGACTTTCGGAGCACGAGCGGGCGATATCACCCACCTTGGTATCGACATCATACATTCGACCACTATGATCATCTACAGGTCGACTGGGGCAAAACTTTCATGAGGCCGACGCCTCCAGACCCCAAAAAATACAAACGCTTTGACCGTCGAGTGAAGTCCATGTTGACACGCAGGTGGAGGCAGCACTGCAACAACATACAAGCAGTATGTGAGCTCAATGCACTGGCAGAGAAATTCCAGCTGCGAAGCCTTGAATTGCAAAGGACCTTAGAGGAAGCAAACGACGCCTTTGAGAAATGCGTCGCGCTAGATGCTACCCTCAACCAGATCTGGAATCAAACAGTCAATGTGGACGACGATGACGTGTGCCTGATGCTGAACGAAGCAATTCTTCGTCACAAGAAGTATTGGCAGGCGTGCCGACATCTGAAAATGGCTGAGGCTCGTATGCACTCCGGTAAGAAACGGTGGTGGAAACGCTTCAGGCGCATCGGCGAAGCGCAGAACCCTGGGCCTTCTTCGAGCTCGAGCAGCGGCGTTCCACAACCTACTGCTGTTACCAACAATGTGCACCCGCAGCTGTCTACAACACTAGTCCATATGAAAATAGATTTTCCGAGGATGTGGGCACAGCTTCGACTGGAACAAGGCAACACAAAGAGCAAGCGGAAACTGGAGGAGGAATACAGAAAGCTCCAACCCAATGACCAACAGGAATGGGAACATCAAGTCCGAAGATTTATCAACAACAACAGCGACAGCGATGGACATCCGGTCGCTTCGCAGAACTCAGCTCCTGCGAGAGTCCAGCAGCGACTGCGGCTGCGAGAATCCAGCAGCGGCTGCGAGACGGAGAGAAGACCCAATTCCAGTCAGCATCACGAGCCTAATATGCACGCCGATGCCAGTGCACCATCACTATCCGTGTTGGAAGGAGATTTCAGTACTAACCAGCATACTGGAACTGCTGATGTGTCAGACGATACATCGTCGATCGAGGACAGAATAATAGCAGAGCTGCTTGAATTTCGCCAGACGAATGGCAGATGGCCTCGAGAAATCAAGAATACTAAAAATGATGAAGATTTAGTAAGAGAGCGCAAACTGATGATGAACATACGAAACCATAAACTCATGGAGCGCGGAGAGCGAGAGATAAGGGCCAGATCTATACCCTATGTCCATACGCGCCTGCGTATGAAGACTCCGGCGTCAAGCCCTGCGGCACAACCGAGATCAATACGCATGGCTGGCCGTTGCGGTTCACACCCTGCGGCAGAGCTTAATAGCGAGATGAAATCACTGGACGCCTGCGGTCAGAGCCGCGGCCGCAAAAGGAACGCCCTCGATGCCGGTCTCCTAGGGCACCATGCCAAGGAGCGCGAAGAAGTCGACAGTGCGAATGCAGAGGATGAGAGTATCGCGATCAAGTATTGGTATCTGCCAGTTGTGGACCAATCCATATGGAAATTTGTACAAGCCTATGGACGCCCGCGGGAAACAGCAACGACGGACAGCGAAGAGAGACGACTAGCACTCGTGATTCGACGCCGATGGTCTGAGCTTCACCCAGAGACGAGAGAGCTATTGGAAGCATTGGATGATCCAGCAGGTGTAACTGCGCTGGCACAAGCTGACCTGAAGCGATTACAAACAAAAGCGCCGCAAGAGACACATCACGAACTCGTGAGAGGACTCAAAGCGATTATGGGACTGCCTTCACTAGCGGCTCTTAAGCGATTGAAGCACAATGAGGATGGAACTCTTTCCGAGATCTGGAGACAGGCCGGCATCGTGATACAATTACGACCTTCGGGATCCGACACGCGTGTCAAGATACCTTTATCAGTGTTACACCACAACTACTACCATGCATGCCATCAAGAAGTGGAAACCATCTTCAGCGACGGTCCACACCACGCTGCGCGCAGGACAAGAATATACGCAGACTTCTACGCTGGGTGCCGTTCGCCAGACAGGCGCCAGCTCGAACCGTTTCCGACAAGCCTCGCGACTCAATGCGGCTCGAGACGATTCAAGCCATATCAGTGCATAGAGCAGCTTGCACTAATCGAGCTGGTCGATATGTCTGTGGAGAAGCTACCTTACACACATCACCAGATCCAGAATAAGATACGGATTGCGAGGGACAAAGAGACGTGCGAGTGCCAAGTACTGAGCCAAGTACTGGACAAAGCAGTACAGCGACTCTCCGATTATTGCAACGACTCCGCATGTGGCAATGAACACGCTCGCTTTCTTGGTGTCCAGGGCACCGAAACAGAGCGCCAAGGGAAGCTCAGACTCATGGTACAGACACTGGCCGACGCATTCGAGAAAGAGAACGTGGACGCGACGGCTTTCAAACCTAACCACTTTGCCACCCTTAGCGTTTACTATGCACTCTTTCTGGGAAAGGATGACACCAGACCACGAAATGGTCTCAACCGGTGGTGCTTCGGTCTCCGCGCATACATCCCCGGGGAAGTCATCGAAGCAGTCGACGAGAAAAAAGAACACCTAGCTTCGCAATGCATGCCCCGGCATTATGACGACAGTGGCGTTGCACAACCTTCTGGACTCAGGGAACCCGGCCGAGCCGTCGCAGCAGCACCGGTCACGTGCGAATTATGCCATGTAGGGCTGGCAGGCTTCGACAAGCTCAAACTCCATTGTGCCAAGAAGCATGGCAACTTGGCGGAATATAGGAAGCGGGTTTTTTACAAAGCCCGCAAGGCCGGCCTTACGGAGCTACAGCCGTGGGTGAAGAGAAGCATGGTGCAAAATTTCCAGTTCTTTCGAAAGCACTCGGTGCCATCGTCCTGTAATGAGTGGACGCACAAAGCCACGCGAGAAGCGAAGCCCCGACGAGAGGAAGCCTGCGCAGTATGCGCTGTGAAGGATTGGCTTGAGAACCGCTTTCCAGTTCTTCTCTTCACCGAGGCAACAGGCACCACCACATGGTCCAAATTCTTCTTCGCAACAGGTGAAGACGACGGCGGGCATGCAGATCCCGAAGAGGAGTGTTCGTCCTCGAGTGATGGTAAACACCTTGCTCGCGACGTTTTACTCGTAGATGACAATGGCACTTTCTGTGCGGGGCCAAGGGACAAAGTGAATGCGATACTAGCAGTAGAGCGCTACGAGTCCACGTGGCCGCTCATACCGGCTGCAGAATTACACGCATCCAGCGTACAACATCCAGACGACCTCAGCATGCGATGGCTCTTGCACAATCGCCGGGTGCAATGCGGACCCGCCAGTGACGTTGTACAACTCGCTGAACCGCAGGCGCTGCCCAGATCGGCCGGTGTTGGCCTGAAGGACGCCACAGTGTGGATGTGCAAGCTTTGCGTGCAGGGTCTGTGCCAAGAGCAACCGCAGATGCCACCACTCGCGCTTGCCAACGCTTTCTTTGGAGGCAGACATCATCCTCTGTTCAGGGAGGCATCTTTGGCCACTCGAATACTGGCAAGCTCGGCAAGGTTAATTATGAGACAGCTTTTTCTCGGCAGAGGGCCCGACGATGAAGTGCACAAGGGGATGTCTGGCAACCCCATGCTCATCGCTCAACCTTCACCAACTTACGACCAAGTGCTGCCAAATCTGTCGGCACTGAACGATCGAATGGTTGTGATATTCTGCAGGTCTCTCGACGACGTAAGTAAGGCGCCCATGTTGTTCGTTAATCGCGAACAATACAGGGAGATGGTGCGCCACAGACAGAAAGTCTGTCCCACGTTCGCTAAGAGCACGATCGACGAAGCCGCCATCGACGAATTACCAGACAATGCAGTACCAGAAACAGTGCTCCAAGGCGCCCAGGCCATGCCAGAAGCAGCTGGAATCCACACCACAATGCAAGGACCTACGAATCGCATTCCCTTGACCCACCGACACGAACAAGACGACAGCGATTCCGACAGCAGCGCCGACGCAAAGAACGACGGCAGCGTAGATTCACATCATGCTGCCAATCACCCGGAAGACGGCGCCAGCCTACAGTCAGACGGCGACGATGCACATCATGCCGAAACTGTGCGGGACAATCTCGAGTCACCAGAGCAACTCAATGAAAATGAAGCCATCATAGGCATCAATGAAGAGAGCTGTCCCAAGCCACTGAGACTCTTTGCGGCTTGGAGCGCAGGCATGACCAAAATCAACGCCGAGGCAGCCAAGTTTGCACAGGCTGAGACGCAACGGCACAACGGCGAGGAACCTCAGGCTGTCAGACAAGTTGCTGCGGTCAAGCAAATTGCTGCAAAAGAAACAGTGCGGACGAGCATAGCGGTGGACATGATCGATGTCGCTCGGGGTTTGACCAGATCACCACAGAGCCGCGCGGAGATGCAAAGCTTGATGACGGCGCAGACAGAGAACGAACAGCAAATGCCCCTGGAGGCGCTAGCAGTGCCAAGCGGAAAACCTCTGTCGATGTTCGATCCATCCGCGCTGCCCGCGGCGTACACAGAGTTCTTGTTTGGTGATTGCGTACCCTTCCTGAAACGCGAGACGAAGGTGACCGTGCAACAGATCTTCGCTGCGTTGCCGAGCCGAGAGGAACTGCAGTACGAGCTGGAAGAGGATCTCGAACCTTACCAGGCGAAAGATAAATCGCGCTGGGACACTTCTGAATTCTACGCCGTTGCGGCGTCCCAGTTACGTAATTTGAGAATATTGCAGTCCACCAAAGCATCTATGGACAGACCGGGCTTCGAGAAAGATTTCAAGAGCATTGCCGCCACGACGTCTCGGGATTTCACCGAGGCGGTTCTACACCCTTCGGCACCACGGTCCAATCAAGATCTAATATGCACCGCGGGGAACGAGAAAGTGCGTACGGCTTTAAGACACCTCGGCTTTTCTACTGCCACGGTGCCGCTGACAGATGGCAATAAGATGCGGTTGCATCATCACGGCTGCGGAATGAACCAGATCTTTGGACCACTTACAGTTTTCCACACGCACAATTATGCTGATAACTACAGCCCCGAGATTCTGAAGCTTTTGTGCTCGGAGCTTTCGGTCACGGATTACGTGCAGAACATAGAAATGCCCACGCTGCAGCAGATGCATCAGAAAACCGCTTCGTCTCCACGCTCCACATATAAGCTTTTTATACTATTAGAGGAATTGTCCTACCGACATCTGTACAGGGTGGACCAAGCCTGGCTAGGCAATTTCAGATTGTCATCCGTTAACAGCTTCAATGACAGGGAAGACGACTTTGCTTCAAACGGTTTGCGAGGTCTGGCGGACTTCGTCACTGCACTCTTCAAATGCATCGAAGCCCAAGCGCGGGGATTTGCACATGGCCACGGCAAGATTCACAGCATTCCAGATGGCGTCACTGGCTTGATGCAGTGCTTGGAAGACGTTACAGCAGAGATCACAGCGCTCCAGGCGGACAGCAGCGGTCTACACCCTACTGACGAGCTCGTGGACAGCGTTGTCACAAAGCACACCGAAAAGTACAACCAGAAATTGATCGCGAGTGTGACCACCAGACAGTACGAGTCCTCGACGCTAACGGCCAAACAACTCGGACATGAATTGCCAGATTCGCCTTTCAGCGAGAAACAGCGACGTCAGAGTCGATACGACGGAGGACTCGAAGAAGACGCAGTGACAACGCGGACACTCGTGCCAATACGACCAGCGGAACTCCCGGCACATATCGCACGAGATCGCCGCAGACTACAGTTCGAGCACCAGCAATGCCGCAATGAGTACAAAGAAGTATCCTTGACCGGCTGCCAGTTGTGCATCTCGCCCCATTACTTGCTCCCCCACAGCTTCGGTCAGGAACCACGACTGGGCGAAGAAGGAGAATGTGACGAAAGCGATGTTTTACAACTTGCTGGGTTGCCTTGGGTTTTCGATCAAGCGAGTGGAGAGCTATTGCACTTTATGGCAGACCTCACAGGCAGACAGGCCGTCGCGCAAGACTTCCATCAAGACGCCGTCGTCTTCGAGAAATGCTTTGGAAGGGATGTTCGCTTCCTCCACAACCACAATCACGACCATGATTGTTCAGGTACTTGTGTCAAGAATGTCAAGAAGAAAACTAAACTGGAGTTGACAAAGATGTTGAAACCCAATCGAGCTCCACCGTGCCGTTTCGAGTTCTATCACATCGTTCTCCTTGAACTACTGGACAAAACGACAAAGATACGAAGGAGAGGCAAAGAGATTGTGATGGAACCGTCCATCATCAGCACAACAACTCGAAACCAGTTGGGCTCGGTGGCGCTGGAGCGCCCACAACCTTTCAGGTCGGCTTCCACCGATTGCGGCTTGGTGACCCTTCGATCGAATAACGATTTCAGATACATGCCCAAAGGCTTTCCTGACACAAAGGAACTAGAACAAGCTTTTCGCTGCGACGTTTCACAACTCGCAGCGTGCTTCCGATCGCTGACAGCACAAATCAAAGCGCATAAAGCCGTGCGGCACATGGCCATGACAGTTGTAGCGTTGCATGTAGCAGCCAAGATCATCGATTTCTATATCACCAAATACGCAGCCAAACCAATGGAACAATTGCAGAATCTAGTCACACAGTATGCGCTAGGCTTGCAACGCCTGGAACTCGAGGACGAAACTTATGAACAGGTCAAACAAACGGAGGGAGGACCTGTAGGCGATGGTGCACACCTTGCTACCGCAGGGAAAGATACCAAGGTTCACGCACGACGCGTCCTCTTGCGCTTGCAAACAGCAGCGAACCGTTCCAAATGGATCTCCTCGACGGAATGCGCATTGTACGTGCACACTGAGCAACAGCATTGGACCAGCCACAACGAAGTACCGCTGTTTATAGGTCGCCCACTATACCTCTTATGGGAGTGCAAGCGCATATTGTCCTGCAGCAAAGTCAGTCTTACTAGAGCGGACACCTCCATGCAGTTCTCAGTCGTGACCTACTCATGTAGCGACGGAACCAAGAACCACGACGCTGCACACCCTGCCAACAAGAGCAACTCGCATACCAAGACGGAACATGGCGACAGTCCGCCACTTGCCTCGACAGCCACTGCGTTGACCATACCCACGAGCTTTTGGAACGTCGGCAACACATGTTTCATGAATGCACTCATGCAGTGCTGTAGGCAGATGCTATTGAGAATTCCATCGGATATGCGACCCAAGTGTGATGGATGTCCTTTGGCTCCAGCGCTCAGGCAACAGTCCTTCACGCGAGCGGACATCCTTCAATGGCCGTGTTGGAAGTTCCTGCCGGTGGGTCCTCAGCGTGACGCATGCCAAATACTCGAGATGTGCTTGGACGATAAACATCCAATGCACAAATCTTGTGACAACGGAGATTGCTATGCCACACTTTTCCGAAAGTTGACTTCGTTTGAGATGACGCGCGAGTTATTATGTGATGGCTGCACGTATACCAATCAGGAATGCAACACACAGTGCATTCTTCGCGCAGAACCACGTGGAAATGCTGAAAGCTCCATCCAGACGTCCTTGGCGGTCTCTCACATCGACTTTAAATGCAAGGACTGTGGCAGCAAGCACGCGAAGCAGCAGCATCGCATCGACACAATGCCTCAGTTCTTGGTCGTACACATCAACAAATATGCGGATTGTATCGGCCCCGCGACGCATGCACAAGTTTGCATTGCTGGCACAGCTATGCAACGTGTCGCCGTGCTACACCACTCTGGTCACACACCAGATTCTGGTCACTATAACTGCACCGTTGCTACACCGGAGGGCATGGCATACCGATGCAACGATGCCGACATATCACAACAACCGAAACTCATTGCGCAGCCATGGCAGAACAGCTATCTGATCTTCTTGCACAGAGACAGCAGTGGCGATATACATCCTGCTGCTGAAAGCACGGAGGCAGCAGAGAGTGTTCGAAGCGATTCACATCTTACAAATAGTGATGTCGAGGGACCCAGTGAGTGCATGGGACGGATGGATGACGCTGCTGATGACATGCCAAGTGACGGGGACAAATGCAAAGACGACGACGTGGACAGTCAATGCGGCGATTCACATCATGCAGATACTGAATCCACATATGAGTCCGAGGACGAGGACGGGGACGTAAAATGCAGCGATTCACATCATGCAGAGACTGAACCCACAATGCAGGCAACAGAGTGCCGGGTCACCTCAAATCGCCACGACGACTGGTTACACAGAGGTCCCTTTCTTGCAGACATGCCATGGCATATTTACATGATGCGAGTGCGAAGAGAGAGGAAACCTTATATCGCTAATGCGGACTACTCCGAATACTTCTTCTTCGACAGGCACTACGCGCTTTCAGTATTGTATTGCCAACAGATAAGGTATGCCACCACCGCAGCCATTCCACGCCTGGTGGGGGCGGTCTGTCCACCAGAGGAAGAGGACGACGGAGAGCCACATGCCGCTCACAAACTTGTGTTGTTTTCTCGAGCTCGATGTCTTGGTCCTGAGCATTGTGCCGATCCATTGATCTTCCGCTCGCTGCTATTCCCCAGCGACAAGCCCGACGACGACCAGGTTGTACGAGAGAAGCCACGCTTCGGTCCCTGCTGGAAAATGTGTAGATGCGAAATGGATATCAAAGCCAAGCAGGCAGCCGTTATTGAGTATATATTAGATATCAACAGTTATATCTTAGATGATAAATATTAGATATGAGATAGTAGTGATTAGATAGCATATAATGAATATTAGATATTCAGAACTGATTACCTACTATACAAGCTGTACCTATAACTGGTTGCCTACCGTTGTTATAGATACTAGATATTAGATATTGGATAGATAGGCGCTAGATATTAGATACCAGATAGCAGGTAGTGCTTGTTAGATATTAGATATCGGATATTAGATATTAGATGTTAGATACCATCGGTAATAAATAGTAAATCGTATATATAGATATCAGATATCATATATTAAAGAAGATATCAGATATTAGATATTCAGAACTGAGTATCTCTTAGAGTTTAAGATAGTATTAACATATCATTAGATAGTATTAACATCTTAGATGTTAGATATTAGATCTTAGATATTGAGTATATATTAGATATCAACAGTTAGATCTTAGATAATAGATATTAGATATATATATACATATATATATATATGTATATTCAGTTATAGCTTATCCTGTATGCAGTGAATTGTATGCAAGGCAGCAGTGAAAGAGAGACGCGCTGAAAAGATCGCTGTTCTTGCGGATACAACGTCAATGAAAGATTTCAAAGACAACGGCGGCGGTTCACACTCTGCCACTGGACTCGCGATGCGCCTGCGACCACATTTACTCCAAATATGTGCTGCCTTTTTCAACAGACACGTGGAGCAAATGCCACATGGTATCGTCGAACTGGCCGACCGCATCTCTTGTTTTCTGTGTGGGCAATCGCTCTACCACACAGACGAACAACTTCACCTTGCAGAGTTCGTAGCATTAGAAGCGCAACGTATCAATGGAAACATTGACATGGACATTCTGGTGCGCAAAAAGCCATTTCGCGAAGACAAACAAGGCGGCTTCATGAATGACGTGGACTCAGATGACGAAGGCGTCAAGCAAGCCAACGCCATACGTTCAGAATTTCTCGGCGGTGCAGGCGAAGATGACGAAGTGTGGGAGGACTTGGAGGAAGACATGGCAGGGAGGCGCCAAGCGCTCGTGCAGTTGAGCGTAGATGAATGCAAGGCGATGCTCAGAAGGGACAGAGAAATTCAACGAGCCGGAGCGCCTGGCCGTCATAGGGAGGCAGATGTTCAGATGAAAGGCTACGCTGAAACCTTTGGCAGTGTCTTGCAAATGAACATGCCCGAAGTTCCAATGCAGCAACGATCGCACCTTATTGCCTCATTGCCTCTTCACACAGCTTTAGATTTCCAGCGAGCTGTAGCCAAAGAGATGAGAATGCAGCAGCAGAGCAGCGACATTCGTCAAGAGGATAAGAAAGAGATCGACATCGAAAACCTGCTACAACTACAATATCGCAACCAGGTCAAGGAGGACGAGGCATGCATGTCGGTACCATTAGAAGATGCTATGAAGGGTCCACGACATGTGGCTTTGAAATTGATGGCAGAAGCAAAGAACGACTCCGAAAACGGTTTTGAATTCAATGAAGAACAGAGTACTATCATAGCCACTTGCATATATCCACTGGAGCAAGCATGGCGCCAACACATAGCGAAGCAGCGCAGCACATGTGCGACGGTTGACACCTTGCACTACCTACCCAATGATCTGGGCCTGCCCCGTGTTCTCATTATTGGTGGTGGCGGATGTGGCAAAACGACGATGATGCAATTCGTGGTGGTGCCTACCCTGAAAACCTTCTTTCGAAAAGTGGTGCTTACTGCGCCATCAAATCGAGCAGCCCGTGGGTTTGACCCAAGCGCTAAAACATTACACTCGGTATCAGGAATGAGACCACAGGATTCCATGCGTACATCCAGTCTACACATCAAGACCGACCAGATGCGGAAACGCCTCGACGCAAACCAAACGCATGCAGGAGCCTGGATTCACGATGAGGCCCTGCAGACTGGAGCGTCTTTGTGGAACGCGGCGGCACTGAGAACCACATACGCCAGGGAGTCCCATTACAAGCTCGACGCCACTCGCTATGCAAAGCCTAATGAAACCATGGGCAGAATCTCATTCCTAGGTTTGTGCGGTGATCACCTGCAATTACCGCCGGTCCCCAAGAGCTCCGGATTTTTGGCACCAATGGAGAACGCCAGCGACGAGCACAAGGCAGGAGCATCGATGTTCAACAACATTCAGTACGTCTTCGAGATGGAGACCATGATGAGATTCAAAGATCCGGTTCTGGTAGCAATCTTGGAGAAAATGCGCAGGCCGGGTGGTGCCAAGCTTACGCCACAGGAGTGGGAAGCGCTTCTGCATACAGAGCTCGACGTTTCACAACTTGAGCGAAATCCAGAAGCTTTCCTTCGAGACACAAATGGATGGTTTGAAACTTCCTATCTGTGGTCAGTCGTTTCGATGGCTTGCTACACGCGCGCCATGGCCTCGGCACGCCATCACGGACAGACGTTGTTTTTTTGTCAGGCAGTCGATTTCAGCGAGCAGGCCGGCAACCTTAACCCGCAGACTGTTGAGACCTACAAGCAGATGCTGGCTGTGCCTAGCGTCGCTCTGACCAGCAGGCTGCCAGGAATGGTGTTACTCCACATACTCATGCGAGTGCGCATCACAACGCAAGTGCTACCACCATGGGCCGTCCAGGACTCCACCGGGACCATCATGGAGATTGACGCCTCTCCAGTTGACAAGCAGCGCGTTTCAGGCAGTAGCGAGGCACATCCTGCTACTGAGATGCGACTCAGTCAATTACCATCCGGCGTGTATGTCAAGTTGGACAAATGCGATCGCGAGTTCTTGCCACCCCTGGTATGTCCCAAACATCAAGTGTGCGGATTCTCGAAAGACTGTGCAGAATGCCGTGCATTTGAGGGCTGGGTTCTGATCGAGCCCATCACCAGAACATGGACGTTCACAGATCCCAGATCTGGAGGCGTGCTCAAAGTCTCTCGCTCACAATTGCCGCTCATGCCTGCCGAAGCATGCCCACTCTACTCACTCCAGGGAGCCACATGCGATCCAGGGCTCATCGCTCACTTGGTGATGCCCAGACGCGCTGACGAGGACATCAAGTGGCTGATTGTCTATGTTATGCTCTCTCGAGTACGCAGCCTTTCTAACCTCAAATGTGTGGGGCTCTCCGACAAGATCCGCAAGATTATCGAAGGAGGACCACCCGCCATGCTTGCCAAAAATTTCGAAAGAACTTTCCGAACCAAGATCAAAAACACACAAGAGGCAGCTGCAGCGGCCAAAGCCTACCTGGAATGGCCGTAACACATGTAAATGACTTTGGCTCTTTCTTCCTGCCTAGAATGCGGAGTGCCATCTCGGCAATAAGTGGTATCAGGATGTCAGCGCTGGTCACACCCTGCTGTACACTGCACTGCTACATTGGCTGTAGTTTCCAGCTACTGGTTCAGGTCAAGCTCAAGCTCCTCGTCTCTGGCATATACAGACGTGGTCACACCCTTCTGTATACTGCATCGCCACAAGAGATCGCTGTAGTTTCTAGCCTCTGCTTCATGTATCGGTATGGACATAGACAGGGCCTCACACGCACTACTGAGGAAGACACAACATTGAAGCACCCTGCTGTACAACACACTGCTACATCCACTGTGAATGTAGTTTATGGTTCATGTCAAGCTCCTACTGTACATTGCATATACAAACGTGGTCACACCCTACTGTACAATGCATCGCCACATTGTAGTTTCTAGTTCTGGAACAGGTAGCGGTGGTTACACCCAGCTGCTCATCCAGAAGCTGAGATACACCTTGTTGTAGCCACGACATTGAGCCAGTTGTAGCCAAGACATTGAGCCTGTCGTAGTCAAGACAGGCAGTGTAGCTTGTTGTGTGTGTGAAGAAAGGAAGAGTTTGCTTGCAAGCTGGATGAGGTTGTCGGCGCATGTCATGCATTTGAAATACACATGATAGATATGATATGTCTGTTTTGGTGATTTCCAAATACGTATGATAGATATGATATATGTATGATAAATATGTGTGTGTGGAAAAGGGAAGTAGTTTGTGCGTATTGCCGATGAGGTTGTGAGCGCATTATACATATACACATATATACATATAAATATATACACATGTACACATATACATGTGTTGAGAGAGAGAGAGAGAGAGAGAGAGAGAGAGAGAGAGAAATATATACATGTACACATATATATATATATGTATATATGTGTTGAGAGAGAGAGAGAGAGAGAGAGGTGTTGTTTATACCCACTGTATGACAGGGACGGGGACGAGGACTTCGATTGCCATTTTGAGTCGAACTAGTCATTCATTGCCTCACAGTTTCTCATTCGACCTCAACCGCATCTCAATATGAAACGTGGATTTCTGCTACACCATCCAAAGCGAGATCGCATCGCCGTTTCACAACGTAATGCTAGTACCTCGCCCCCGTTGCCTGAGCTTGCCAGGACAGCCCACGCAGCAATGGTGCTACACGCTTCGGCACTGGCCTTGCTTACTCGGGAGCCAGCTGTGTTATGGCTATGCCGCCACCAGGAAAGTCGCGGAGCAGTTCAGCATTTCCATTACTTGGAATGCATTCGCCAAGACCGAGCAGTGGCTCGACTGTTGTCGCAGCGATATGTTGTAGCTAGGAATGCACCATACAGCGATGGTTACACCATGCTGATGTGTATGACCAGCACCTGAGATGTTGCAAATTGTTGCGGAGATGCACATCATGCAAACATCATGCGGAGAGTCCATTATGATAAGCGACATTTTCTTGTAGTCGAGATTGCGCCGGTAATTGACTTGGGCAGATTCTTGTAGTGATAGAAAAACACATAGGCGCATTATACGTTTTGATGTGCAGAGCAATGTGATATATATGCTTCCAAGCATAAGGGGTTCCTGCCTAGTGTTAAGAATTGCATCTATATATATATATAATATATATATTATACATATTTGTTGTCCGTAGCCATTGAGGCTCAAGCATTAAGTGGCCCAAGTCTCTGTGCCATATCCACGGCAATGTCAGGCAATGATACAGATGTCCAGAGGTTCCACGTCCAGAGGTTCCCCGTCCAGAGGTTCCAGGATCATCCACTGTTGGAGGTCAGGTTCCAGAGGTGGGCCAGCACATCACAACGGCAGGATGCCGCCTTGCGACTCTGGAACAACGATCAACGTGTCATTGGACGCGACGATCACGAGTTAGACAACGGCGACTTTGTGTTCGTGGTGGATCACACCGCACACTACTCGTGGTGGATCTCACCGCACGATCATGGCTCCCGACTAAAAGGACCCATTCAGGAAGTGGATGAATTCCACGGAGTAATCAATGGATGTGTGATCGCACAGCTGTGTTATCACAAGATAGATGTCTTCGCAAACGAGATGCTCCACTTGAACGGATGCTTCGCAAAGGCCATGCGCTACATCCAGCGACTCTTTAGAGCCAGGCGTCGTGTGCGTCAGATCTATAGAGCCATCAAGGCAGGACATCTATTGCCCAAAAGTATCAGCAAAAGTATCATGTATGCCATCGCCACGTGGCTGCCACGTTGTATGCCAATCGCCACGTTATGCCAAGCATCTTTACAAGGCGTATGAGAGGTTGAGCATCCTTACAAGGGTTCAGCATCTTTACAAGGCGTATGCAGATGTGGTCACACCCTTCTGCATATAGCATTGATACACCAGAATGTGCGTATGCAGATGTGGTCACACCCTTCTGCATATAGCATTGATACACCAGAATGTTTGACGAAACGCTTCATCTT
>MDTF01003503.1_pt1 | contig 15594 bp, 16 predicted proteins | sample 811191 | NCBI WGS metagenome assembly MDTF01 (sample SAMN05326649, study PRJNA326480) | marine metagenome | isolation source: seawater | place: Southern Ocean | collected 2011 | reverse complement strand
TATGTGGCTTGGCCTATAGGTCTTGACGAGCACACAAAAAGACTGCTGACTGCTGAGTTTTGGACACCTCCAGCCGCGAAACAGTCGACACCTCCGAACCCTACAACGACGCCAGCGCTTGAGTGTTGGCAGCGCGAAGAATGGCAGCGCGAAGAAGAACACTGCTATGTACTTCATTTCGGATTTGAAACTGACTCTCACATGTACACTGAATGGCCCGTAGCTGATGCACGAATGATTATCGCGTTGAAGAAAAAAATATTGGCGGACATTGGTAAAATCCTTGTAAAAAACGAGGATTATACCATGCAGTTCGAACATGTACTCCAAGAGGCCCATGGGTGGACTTTCTATGCCAAGGAAGTTACGGAAGATGAATTATATGATGACAAAGGAATTATTCACCGTATCAAGAATAAATTGGAAGATAAAGGTTATGACCTTAAATGTGCAGGATCAGGTGATGAGGGTAGTTGGGAAACGTATTCGTCTTTTATACCCATACCCAAAGATCTTGACGAACACATAAAATATCTGCTGACATGGGACACTTCCATTCTACTTCCTACAAGTTGGGAGTCTAAATCAGTCAAAACGAAACCAATCAAGCAGAAACCAACCAAGCAGAAACCAACCAAGCAGAAACCAGTCAAAACGAAACCACCTGGTGAATATCAGAAACCATTCGTTGGCTTGTCCACTGGTCTGTTCAGCGAATATGAAAAGGCTACGGAAATAGACACGTTCTTGACAGATAAATTTAAACAACATATACCTAGTTGGGTGTTTAAATGGGACAATGCTGTACAGCGTTATGGTGTTTGCAGGTACAAAGGCCGTCTCATTAGTGTCAGCTTGCCACGAGCCAGGGTCAACACGGTAGAACGCACGAAGAGAACCATTTTACACGAAATAGCACACGCGCTGACGCCTGGTGAGAACCACAACGAAGTGTGGAAGCAAAAAGCGCGAGAGATTGGAATAGTCAATCCGACCACGTGTTGCACCAAAGACGATGCCGTTTGCATGGACAGCATGAAGTGGGCGTTGCGCAACCGCGAAACTGGAGAGGTATACAACCATTACACGAGGAAGCCAACGGCGAAAAACTGGTCTACGCTATACATTCGCAATAAGAAGAAAGAGACCATGGGAAAATTGGAAATTGTAAAGCTAGGGTGAAGCGTATGTGTGGTGATTGCCTGATAATAACTCTCTTGTTTTCTTTGTTTAATTGCCATTATCTTTTTTGCCTTGAGAGTCCGAGAAATAGAGAAATAGAATAATCATGACAATATTGGTAATCTTTTTTGCTAGCTGAATTTTTTTTGCGGCCGAGTCGGCTTATTTGATTTAAATCGAGCACACTGTCCAAAAACAATGGTCAAAGTTTCCACCCGCCAAGTTCGTTCCATGCGTCGTGACCTACATAAAACAAAGCAGGATGCCAAGCGTATTCGAAAAAAGGCGACTGTAATCGCGACAAAGCTGGCTATCGAAGAGCAGACCAGCAACATACTGCGCGCGTCCCTCCAAAATTTCAGCGGTCCGCTCTACAAGTTGAAGCGCAAGTACCATAAACTTTATCGTGCTTATGCACACAAGAAGAACGAGAACGACCACCTAAAACGCGGCATCGTACAGCTGAATGCATTGCGCAAACGTCGCAAGCAGGGGAAAACACGCTGCATAGACATTTAGGTCATAGTGAGAGGAGTTAACATAGGCCAAAAAAATATTTTTACATTTTTTTTATTAAACATTTATTCTTGCTCGCACACGCTGCACCTTTTGCTCGCACACGCATAAGCACGCTGCACCTTTTGCGCCATCTTAAGAAGCTTGCGCTTTATGTCGGTCATCCAAAAGGTGTAAAAGAGTAGAAAAAGACAGGCGCATCACAGACCCGCAAACACATGTCCACGCGACATCCTCGAAAACGACGAATTTGTTGTATAAATGCCGCCCTCCTAAACGAAATGTCTGAAAAGGGCACGAATCTGGAGTTGTCTGACGAACAGCGCGAAGAAGTGCGCCAAATGCTGGCCACCTTTGGCGCAAAAAAAACCAAACAGAAGGATATTCAACAGCAACAGCGGTCAGACCAACGCGTAATTGACCCTGACCCACTTGAAGAGTCCAAACCCGGCTCTACCATCGAATGGACGGAACTCACGGCTAAAACACGCCGCTACCCGATTGTGCGCGAGACTCGGGCCACATTCGCGCCGTATATAATGGATAGAATACCGTTGAGCAAAGACGAATTAAACAGACACATTGAACTCATTGGCATGGACATTACTTCTCAAAACGCGACTCTAACAGTCTGTTCGGTAACACAAGCCGACCCCATCAGAATATTCCACATTCAAACCACTGGAGATGAATCCGCGCTCATCATAGATACTACACGATATATTGTATAGATTCACACTTCGGTCGGACGGGCCAGATATAAGTAGCCGAAATGAGATGCACTAGTAACACGGCTACCATCGCGAGCACGAAAAAGACCCATCCGACGGGTTTATCGTATTCGGCGTACCAATAGGGTAATTTTCCAGATATAGAACGACCACCGGCGCCAACGTAAACAATTAAAAACAAATTGTAGATGAATGTATACACAAGGGGTTTCCATATGACGCCTACAGACAGAGACTTCATCTCCGTGACCATGGCAATCGCATTGAGGCCGTGTGTCACAAACACAAGGACGGCATTCTTTGGTTTTGAACTTTGCAAATAAATGGGAGCGATGACGATCCAAAATCCCACGCACACGACTATCGACGGTGCAAAAATGGTTTCAAAAAGATGCCTCCGTATTGCTACAATTCGCGGCGATGTGAGGAACAAAAGGCCAAAAAACAACGTTTCAAGTGCAAATGTCCAGATTGTATAGTAAATGAGAATAAAGGTTCCTTCGATATATATGTGAAACAGGCTGACAGTCAAAAATAAAATAAACCATAACTGTCTTTGCATTCTTTTTTGTATATTTCCGTGACTTTATAGTGTCACATAAGACCAGCGCGCATCTTCTACAAACGCACGCAAGGATGTAAATGCACCCCTCATCAATTTATCTACCAAAGGCGGTAGCTCGTTATCGACAAACTGTTTGAACTTTTCGGGCGGAACGCGCGGGGTGCCATCGTTTAGAAAGATGTCTTGTGTTCCCTTTTCTTGATATAATGCAAACAAAAGAAGGGAGTGTTTTGCAATTCTATCCTTGTCGTTGGTAACCCTTTTGAGCATTTGTTGCAATCGAACAGAAGGATTGGCGTATTTGCTCAGAATGCTGTCGGTGATTTTCTTACAAAATTCGTCCAGTGTGGAGGCGTCGGTATTCACAATCAAATGATACATCAAATCAGCCTTTTGGCGTAACAAATCAATCTCGGCATGCTTACTGTACAAACTCATCATACTTTAAGATTAGCGTCTTAATGACGATCGGTCTTCTGGACAGGGATTTTTACCATAGTTCATGACCGGCTATATAATTGGGTTGCTAAGAATAAATGCAAGACTTTGAAACGTTTAAGGACGTTTTTCGCTTTTTTGTGCAGAGCAAATTAAATAAAAAATATGTGGAAACGATTGACAAAGAAATGAGCGCAAATACAGCTTCACCCGAAACGAAAACATTAATAGAAAACATTCAAACGTTTCATACCCTACGCCAACAACTGTGTGGTCAAATTTTTGAACATTTAAACAATCATCCATTGCTGCACGAACTTATCTCGTCAATGACTCTGGAACAATACGACTCGGTAGCACGGAAAAGTGTATGCGCTTTTACGAGTCAATCGATGACACAAAAACAAGGGATTACACTCGTCATTGGTGTCAAAAATAGGCACATTGTCACCATACACAAACGATTCAAACGCTTATTGTATACCTTTTGGTATTTGGTGCATTTCACCGACGAAATCATGCAAGACATATACAAATGGCTTTCAACACAACGTTGGTGGGTACGAGGACAACGCGCAAATTACACCAAACGTATCATCGAATATCAAGATTCGAATTTCGCAAAAAAAGCATACGTCAAACTCAAAAGTATAAACGATTACATCCAACAAGATATGGTGTCCTTACCTATAAATCACCCTTTGGAAGCATAGAGATGAAATGGCCGATAGGCTGGCCTTTAATTATACTATCCTTCTTTGCACCAGAACCATATAGAGAACAACTGCTCGCAGGCCAAACAATAGTCTGCTGTATCATACAAGAATACTATCCTTTTCACACTGCAACCATCATATCAATAATCTCCTACTTTACACATCAATCGGACTTACAAGCGACCCCAACGGCATTCATATTACATCATATTATCGTCATTTGTGCGGTTGTCTCGCACTACATCGATTGCCGGCGGCAGGCCCATAAGCCCGTTATATGGGTACTCACCGCGTGGTCGACGAGATGGTTGGGTTGTCAATCGCTGTTTGATTCGCCATTGAGGACAGTCATAAGATGTATAGTGTTTCGGGGCATAACAAGCGGTCCATGGGCTAACGCAGCAGGAACGAAATGGTGCTGGCTGTTGTTTGTACATGAAATTATGTGGTGTCTGCTACCAATACAAATACTATACGAAGTTTATCATAAAAAAAAACAAATTATTTTAGTCGTTTAAATGTGGGGTCTATTGTTTAAACACTAATGCCACCTGTAGCCTCACTGCCACCTGGGGGTTGGCTTATTTCACTTAACAAATTGTCTAGCCAACAGTCAGAGGACAGCTCGACCTCCATCGCCGCTATTTCGGCGGCGTCCATCTCTTTCACTGAATCGATGTCGTCTATCTCTTTCATGAATTTGATGTCGTCTATCTCTTTCACGAATTTGACGTCGTCCATCTCTTTCATGAATTCGATGGCGTCGCTAAACAAATCATTGGCGCCCAGCGTCATCGAGTTGGTGTCGTTTTTGAAACTCAACGACTCCGAATCGCATCCAAACGACTCCAGCAACAACGACTCGTTCAACAGAAGAAATGAGTCCAACAAAACAACCGAAGATGCACTCTTTTTATCAGAAACTCTTTTTGCTCTTTTTTTGTCAGAAATTTTTCTTTTTTTATTGACATGTCCCGGCGAAGATTTACGCAATGTCGGAGATTTACGCTTTGACGTATTTTTCTTAGTTTTCTTAACCCAATTGGTACGAGTGCAGTACTTGCACGCTGTCTGGTTGTTACTACCAGCCATATTGCCACAATCTCCACAACACTTGAACGACTTACCCTGTTTGGAATTCTTATTTTCTGGCACCAAAAACAATGTAGCACACCCATTACATTTTTTTTTATTGTTACAGGGTGCCATCAGACCACAATGGTCACAACACTTGAACGAACGACCTTGATTAGATTCGCCTTTCACCAAAGAAGCGTTTGCGACGGGTTTGGAAGCCATTTGACAGGATGTTGCTCTCATGTTTAGTGGGTTGGTTTATTTATAATGGGTGTATATGATGATTTAAATCAAATAAAGTTTAAAGTAAACACGCGCCAATAAAAAAAATGTTTAGACTAAACATAAAAAAATATCCGTTACACAAAAAACATTATGGAACACACTGATTCCACATATCAGACCTTTTGAGATTTTGTGAACGGATATTTTTATCTTGTGTCTATCTCGTGTCTATCTCGTGTCTATCTCGTGTCTATCGTTTTCTTTTGAGAATTTTCTTAGCGTGTTTTCTTAGTTTTGAGATTTTTTCAGCTTCATCGATTCTTCACATTTAATATATTTGCACGACAAAGGGGACAGTTTGTTTGGATCTTGTTCCACCTCTCAATACAACTTTGATGAAAAATGTGTAAACAACACAATTGTTTAGAACCACACCCCGTAAATTCAAGACAAATAGCACAAGCCTCCTCCAAACACACTGTTTTTTGATTGTGTGGTCGTAAAAATAAACAAACTTCATTTACTAATATGGAACAATGAACATATGGAACAATGAACATATGTAATAAACAAGATAGAAGTGTTGGAATGCTCAATGTAATCAGTATAATTGCTAAAACAACGACCAGTTTGCTGAATACATGCCATATACATGCAAAAATAGCCTCAATAAAAATGGAGGCCGGGTCACTCGAAACCAACATTTGACCGATCATGTGGAATCTTGACGGGATTTAAAGTTTCGAGTATTTTTGATAAATGCCAAAAGCACCCAAGAATAACGTATCGTTCCACGTGATTGCAAGAGCGATTTGAATCAAAATTCGATTTTGTTGGTAGATTCCTTTGGTTGGTAGATTATTTGATTTGATTCAAATCAAAATTCGATTTGGTTGGTAGATTATTTGATTTGATTCAAATCAAAATTCGATTTTGTTGGTAGATTATTTGATTTGATTCAAATCAAAATTCGATTTTGTTGGTAGATTATTTGATTTGATTCAAATTTGAACTTGAGCGAGAAGTTTTTGTTGCAATCTCAAAAAAGTTTTCTTGAAGAAAAATCTCAAAATTTGATTTAAATCTTTGTTCAAACGCTAAAAGTTTAAAGTCAATATGCCCAAGACCACAGACGCTCGCTTCAAGCGTATCAAGCGTATCAAAGTGTCCAATAGTGTCCATAATGTCATGAAAAAGTGGCTGAGACATGTAAAGAAGATGAAAGCGTTAAAAAAGATGAAAGCGTTAAAAAAGATGAAAGCATCCGAAATAACGTCATTCACAGATCCCACCAAAACATACATTGTGACAACCCACTCTTGTACCTGTCCAGACTTTAAGTTCCGTCGGCGTGCGCGAGGAGAATCATGCAAACACATGCGCGCGTACGCCGCGACACAATAATAATAGTATAAAACACAATAATTTTTAAATTTAATCACACCTTTTATTTTTTGCGTTTTTCACTTAAATGAACTACCCGGAATCTAAAATGCGTGAAAGAGTTCGGTTATATCGAAAATTTAAAATCGCTGAGTTGTGATGAGCATGGACGGATGTGGAAAGCGTCTGGCAATATCAATGGGTTCCTAATTCACTTGCCTTGGTGGGCAAAAGATGAAATACTTGAGAAAACGTGTCTGTTGTATCAAGTTGATTCTAAAGGTCAGCTATTTTTGTTGTGTCTAATGCACGTTCGTAAAATAAAAACGTCGGTCGATTCAATGTTAATTTTATATACGACGGATGCGAGACACGCACGCCTCGAGATTTACAGTGTTCCCAAGTGGCGATGGGGCCGTATGGGCCTTATGACGATTTCCCCATTCGGCGACGCACACGTTCTTCCAACGATGTCCGTCTACCCTCCTGAGTCATAGGTTTAGAGCTAGTGTTTTTGAGTTTAGAGCTAGTGTTTCGTACCCTAAAAAACACGATATAGAGGATTGCAATAAGCAACAAGGGTATGGCTATAAGAGTCAGCGACATTTTTTTTGTATAATAAAGGCCTATATTTTTTGATCCATATATGTGATACATGTTCATTTTTCGGTATTTACCTTTGTTTAATGAAATGAATGACGGACTTGTCGATGTCGATGATGGTCGACCGCAAATCTGATAAAAAAGAATGGACGATTCGGCCATCCGTACCAGTGACATGGATACCCGATGAACGGGTGAAGCGATGTTTTGGATGTGGTACGTCATTTTCAATGATTCGGCGTAAGCATCACTGTCGTTCGTGTGGCCGCGTCTTTTGTTCCGCCTGTTCGGCGTATCGAGAACTCATACCGTCCTACTACTTTTCATTTTCCGGCATTATGATGAACACACCACAACGAACCTGCGCTTCGTGTGCTCATCATTTGAAGCGGGCCGCCGAAGTTGAACATTTAATTCGAATGATAAGTATAATGCCCATCATGTTTGAGCAGATATTCCAATTGCGTTTGATTAACAAACAGTGGAATGATGCTGCCAATACGATGTTGTCCATTTTTCGAGGTATGCAGTACAAATTATCTTGCCAAGAATACTCGACACTGGAATGCGATTTTCTAAGGACGCATTACAAGGAATTTTTCGGCCATGTGATATGGCAAATCCACACAGTCGCGAGTTTTCAACAGCTTGGCGGGCACCCTAAAAAAATCACAGAAGTGTACAAGGTTTCATGTCGTCGACTCATGTGTTCTCGAATTTGTCATTCTACATTGTCAGTGGAAGATATTTTGAGACTAGGCTATACAGGGACACTTGTAAATCCCGACGTTCAACTATGGGTCATTGACGCTTGGCAAAAAATGTCTATTGACACACATATAAAAATGATACAATGGTGGGTCTATTTTGCGTGTCGTTTCAAAGGTCTCTTTAAAAAAGGTCTTATACCTATCTGTTCCCAACGGATTGAACTCGCATATAGTCTCTGGTTCGAATGCGAACTACAAAAAACGGACAGAAACCCACATGCATTAGAAAAAGTACAACAACGTCTAGAAAAAAAATTGTCGACAGAAATAAAAAATGAGTTAGCGAAATCGCGGGATTTAGCCCAATGTTTGAGATGTATTCTAAACGCCGCGTCCAAAGAGCAGAGAGGCATGCTCTGTGTCAGTTTTTTTCAAGGACACGGGCCAACACGGCTACCATGGGACACCACGGTTACTATCGTTCGAATGACCGTCGTCAAACAAATGACATCTTCTTCCAGACCTTTTGTGATGCAATTGACTTTGGACTCTGGCGTGTACACTATTTTGCTCAAACAAGAGGACGTACGGACGGATAGAGTGGCAATGACGATAGGATATTGGATTAACCAATTGACAGGTTCGTGCCAAGTCTATACCTACGATGTCTTTCCCCTGAACGACCAATCGGGCATTGTCCAAATGATTCCTTCAACGACCACCCTGTACGACTTACGAAAATCAAACATAACCCTGTTAAATTACATTATGACCACCAATGAAAGATTGCACGTCAAGAAGCTTCGACAACGCGTGATTTCATCGACCGCCGGTGCTTGCCTGTTAGCATTTACCATGGGTCTCGGAGACAGACACTTGGAAAATATCCTAGTCTCTTCAGATGCTCATTTGGTACACGTGGATTTTGGTTTCGTTCTGGGTGACGACCCCAAACACGCCCACACTCCTATGCGGATTACTGAGGATATGGTGGACGCCATGGGCGGTCGGCAATCCGCAACATTTGTCGCTTTTGTGAAACTGACACAACAAGGATATGCCGCCATGCGATTACACACGTCCTTTTGGTATCATTTACTGTCGGCAGAATTCTTTATTTTTGACAATAAAAAACGACACTGGAAGCGCATTAGAGACCATATACTCGACAGGTTTGTGCCAGGCGAGTGGAACGACCAAGCTTCATTACAAATAGAAACGGTTGTACAACAAGCGGCAACTTCATCTTGGTACCAATCTTTTCTGGATTTGACACACACAGCGTCCAACCAAATGGGCGGTATTTTTCAACTGGAACTATAAAGGTATGTCCGTCAAAAACAAATGTCTGTTTTAGCCACGCCTGTCGTTACATTTTATCAGGCACCATTGGGAATATCGTCGAATAAAGTGACCCTCGCAGGCTCTTGGTCAACGACCCAGTTTATGGGTCATATGAACGCACGCGTTCTGTTCAGAATGCGTTTACATACGTGGACACAACAATACGAGTCCAAGGTCGCGGCAACATGTCTCGATTGGGTTCTTTTGAATGAAGGCGGCTCGCCCGGCGGCTCCGCCAAAAACATGTTAATACTCAAATTGACAGATAAAAACTTTTCACCCTATCTACAAAACGAAACCTTTATGAAATATATACAACAAATACTAGACAATCGACCATTCATACATAATGTACATAACACAATTAACAACTGCATCCGGGAGACTTGACGGCTTGCTGAACAGGCAACGCAGGTAATGAGGGCGACGACCAATCTGCCTGGTGAACAACAACGCCATCTTTGATTTTGGAAAATAAATTTTTAATCCCTTCGCCAGAAACGGCAGACGTATAAATATGGTCAAACATGTGTTCTTTCACCCACGAAGTAATCGTAGTCGATGCGAATGGATGCAAGTCTGTTTTATTAGAAACGACCACCACCACAGGTTCGTGGCGCTGGGGCGTTTTGTCCTGAATTTGTGTCAACCATTTTTGCAATTGGTCTATAGACGTCTCTTGAATATCATGCACAAGGACAAATACATGGCCTCGAGCAAAATAGGAAGACGTAATCGCTTCAAAACGCTCTTGGCCACACGTATCCCATATTGACATTTGTATGCTGTCGATTTCAATAGCAACAAAATCAACAGCCAAAGTAGACGTTGTGACAGTAGATTTATGCAGATATCGTCGAATAATGGACGTTTTTCCAGCCCCAACACTGCCGACAAAAACAATATTATAGCGCATTTTATAGAACATAAATAATTATATAGTCGATGACGAGTTTATTTTTTTGACCTATAAAATATCCATGTTCTCTATCATTAATGGATTTGATTCTAGACTTGTCAGTCTCCTCCATTCGGAGACTTCATTTAGAACGATTGAAAGAAATACTTACAACTACAGGAACCACCGGGACCACCGGGAAAGGTGACATTTCCACCGAAATACTCCAAACACTACCGATGAATAACGTTAACTATGAATATCTTGACAGTTTGCCCGTAGATATCAGCGTGTGCTTACCTGCGACCACACACGGCTGCGACGGTGTCCTTACAACATACTTGCGGGCTGGAACCGCCTATATTGTCTCTGGACACCAAGAGACGGGGTCATACGCCAGCGTTTTGACAATGGTCGCCTACAATGGTCACCTGTCTGTTATAAAAACAATGGATGACTTCGACGATGGCTTGTATGAAATCGTCACTCAAATATATTTGTCAGAACAAATTCAAAAAATTGAAACAGATTTAGAGAAAGTCAAAGCAGAAGAAGGTACCCCCGGACCATCCATTGTACAACAGAATAAAGGTGGTGTCTATAAAAACATTAAAGTTCCTAAAATATTTTTTTTGAAACGAAAAGAATTCAATAGGCCCAAAAAGCATCTGTTAGATGTTGGAATGGAAAAGGCCAGAGGCGTACAACTAAACCTAATTCCTACCGAAAATGAGAAAATAAATGCATTGGCACACGTTTGCAAAGCATTGTGGCATCTCCAACGAGATTATTTGTTTATGCATCGCGATTTATCGGGCAGTAATGTACTGTATGAGAACGGGGTTGTTACCTTTATTGATTTTGGGTTTTCATGTATAAATCCAAAGAAGAAATCCAACGCTTGGCAAGGGCCGGATCAAACATTTTTTAAACAATACAGCTTAATTAAAACGGAATCATCCAAATGTACAAATCGGTCGCTCGATTTATGTACACTTATTGCACATCTGTCCTATTCCAAAATTCCTTGGTTCAAGGAAGAACACGAAAGAATGAAAGTAGAATTGAAAAAAGTGATTGATGCATCACCTAAAGAGTTTGCCAAAAATGAATTACTTCTTGGTGACACACAGACAGAAGACGACGCTCTTGATAAGAATCAATATACAGCGTTTAAAGACAAGGGTGATTGGTCACCAGGGAATTTATTAAAAGATGAAAACAAAGACTTCCATTGGTGGTTGTATAATCTAGTAGAGTTTCCCATCGAAGAATGGTATCCAGAAAATGTCTTGACGCGTGTCTTAAAACATATTCCCATCAGACAGTGGTTTGCCATTCGTAAAAATTGGACAACAACATTTGACGCATCCATGCCAAAAGATATCAGAATTCGAGCTATATCAGGCGAACATGCAACAAAAGAAGGGGTTTTAGTGCAACTTTTTAGAACAAACCAGTTGCAGATTAAATTTGATGGGGAGATAAATGTAATCAACGTCTTAGTAGGGTTATGTGTTCGGCAAAAAATATCGGCGTTTGTATCCAAATATGGTTAGAGGTTTCAGAGAGTAACGTGTGGATTACATTTATTTTTTACTTATCGCTAATAATCACTATCATAATAGATCTTTTTACTCTTTGTCACATTATTACTCGTTGTCACATTATAACCCAATTTTACAACTCCAGCCAATGTCAGTGCCTGTGCCACCTGCCACAACAAGGTTCCTAATTTATCAAATAATTTATTTTGAAACCTTCGAGAATCTTCTTTTACACGAAACCTTTCCCAGTATTTATCATATTTTATTCTACATTCACTGTTGTAATGGCACCAGTCTGAGTCTATGTCGTTATTCTCATATGTCGAGATTTTTTCCCAAAAAAGCTTCTGTTCTCGTGTGAACCATTCTTTTTTGGCATATTTTGCTATTATTTCTTTGAGCTTAGACTCACTTTTTCTAGTCTCTTCTTCTAATAATAATTCCCTGCCACGTGCATGCTCAAAGGCTGCCTTTACTTTTTCCGCTTCGTTATCAACCATTTGTGCTGCCTTTACTTTTTCCGCTTCGTTATGTTGAATTCTGTCAAGCAATTTCTTGCCATTATCAACAGCATCTTGTAACAATTTCTTGCCCATTATCCAATTTTTTTCTACCTCTTGCATTTGTTCTGGAGTCATTGTCAATACAATATTACTATGTGATACGGAAGTATCACTGTATGTAGTGTGATCGAATAAACACGGAGCCTTTTTCTTCATGCCTTTCATTTTAACCCATAATTCTGTATCTGCGAGATTCTTTTTATTTTTAATAATTATATCGCCTTGATATTCTAATTCAGCCACGCTGTTACACGGCGCTTCTACTAATTGTGCGGACATTTGTTTTACATCGCTTGAAGCATCTGCCGCACCTATTAGGGCCAAAGCAGCAGCAAGAAAAATCGACCATACGGATTCGGCCGACTCAAACTCTTCTTTCTCTATTTTTTCTTCAGCAGGTGCAAATGTGTGAAACATATGAAAGAATACCAATGAGTGTTTATAGTTACATTTTACCGTTGACGTCCAACGGTTGACGTTTGTATCCAAATAACGACAAATATGGTTAGAGGTTTCAGAGAGTAACGTGTTTAACATCTGCTCAAATACTGAGAAGAATATAACAGAGGCGGTATTTCAAGTGTAATTAATGGTTTTGCACGAATATGGAGACAACCATTAAGTGCATGGAAAATTATTTACAATATTTACAAGACAACAAAAGTTGGTAAGAAGGAAATTGTAGATGTATTCAATTGGTTACAAGATGTCGGGGGGTTCTTTACCTATAAACTGGCCCGGTCTTTGTGGGCCCAGTCGAACCACTGCACGTTCTCCCGTCTCACTTTACGGTCGCACGTCTCGCAGGCGCCCATGCGAAGCTTCTCGTCGTTGATGATTTTCTGCCGGCGTATGTAGCACGGTTGCTTCTGGGTTCCGCGCTCCTTTTTTGTTTTTCACCCGGCGCCCGCAGAACTATCAGACAACGACATGAACATGGACTGGGTCGAACCATACACAAAAGATGTAATATGGCCAAACAGTCTTTAAAACACAACAGAAACAGGCTTTTCAGAGATTGCTTCAACTGTTGAGATTGCTTCAACTGTTGAGATTGCTTCAACTGTTTTCCTCGTATTACACGGTGAAAAGTAGTATGGAAGTTTCGGCGAGATGATTTTACGAATATGACCATAACACAAGACTGTACCAGACAAAAACAATAGCACTGTAGTATGTAAATGTAATGGTGGTATATTACAATGTTCTTGACCTGTTAATATCCAAATCAGTGAGTATGAGGATAATGCAGTGCTTATTAGCACTAACCCACATATTATTGCCAGTAAATCCGCCCAGATTGGCCAAAGTATTTCATATTTAAGTGTATACCGACAAATGAATATGATAATATGACAGAAAATAAGAAATATGAAGATGGAAGCCGCTGCAGGGAGAGAGAAAAATAAATAGAGGAAAGATGGGAAAAGAATAAATAGTAGTACACCGTCAAATATAATAGTGGACCATGATATATATTCAATACTTGAAAACTTAATCATTTTTTATATTAGTCTTTATTTAAATAGAACATTAAGACTAATATAAAAAATATCTCTAATATGAGTTCTTTTTTTTTATTTATAAACTGGCTCACACATTGTACACTTGGTTATATTTTCTGTTACTCGCCGCGAATAAGTTATCTTTTGTTCTCCTCGATGGTCTCGTCCTTGTGGCACATGCAACACAAGAGCTTGCACTTGGCCCGCTCGAGCGGCCACTGCGTTTGGAAGGTTTCTTCGGTTTTGTAAACCAGGTGTCCGATTGCAATGGTCTTTGTGGCGCGGTCTCTGTGGGCCCAGTCGAATCCCTGCACGTTCTCAGGAGTCACTGTGCGGTCGCACGTCTCGCAGACGCCCACGCGAAGCTTCTCGTCGTTGACGATTTTACGTCGGCGTATGTGGCACGGGTTTGCCTGGTTCCCACGCTCCTCATGGCTCTTCACGCGGTGGCAAAACCGACAGAGGGGTTGGCACTTTTCGAGTTCCCGCTGCTGCGCTTCCGCCACCGTGACTCGTCCACCATGTGTAGTCGCCACAGTCCCATACTTTCTTACCGCCTCTGCAGTGGTCGGCTTCGATATGTAAGTCCGTACCACAGCGAACGCAGACTTTGTCCTTCTTCCATTGGAGCCAGACTTGTCGGCATTGTCCTCTTATGGTGTTGGGACTCATGGCTGACCGATGCTTGGAATCCCGGCACGTGAGGCACTGAGCCACCAACTCGGTCTGACGGACGTGCAGGCATCGAAACTGGTCTTTCGGTTGGACGTTCGTGCAGCCCGTGCACTTGCGATGACCGGGCGGGACGTATTTGACCGGCCGCTTCGCTGTGCGCTTTTTTTTCGACCTTCTGTTACTTTCGCGGCAAGGCGGACACGTCTTGAAGCGAAGCGGCCAGTCGTGTGTGCGCCGGCATCTACATTTTTTGACCATTTCATACTGAATACTTTAACGTATAAATAAAACTACACATATGCGATACATTTATTGAATTTTTTTAAAACAACCCCGATATAATTTTTAAGAGCGATTCCTCTTCCTCCTCCGCTGGTACCGTCGTTGTTGTCGCTCCCTTAAATGTTCTGTCCGTCCGTTTGTCCACAAGTGAATCCAGCGTGGCCAGTTTCTTGCAAAGAGAAGGATGAACGTACGTATCTAACGTTTCTGTGCCCAACAGATAATATATTTCACACCGCTCGGTTTGGGAAATCCTGTGAATACGATCCTCGGCTTGTATTAAACACCCTGGTACCCAGAACAATTCGCTTTCAATGGGTGTGGTAGTAAGAAAAAAAAAAACAGAGAAAAACGACGGTCAGATAGGTCACATGCAAAACACGGATAGAAAAAAAAAACATGACAACGTACCCAAAAACACATTCCGAGACACGCGTCAACGTTACGCCTGTTCCCGCCGCCATAATCGACAGGATAGCAATTCTAATGGTGTCGTCTTTTTGAAAGGCTTCCACGTTCGCCTGGCGCGTTTTGGCCGGCGTCGAACCGTCGATTCGCATGTACTTGTACTTATCGGCGACTGCTTCTTCTACAGCATTCAAGACAACTTGGTGATACGCAAAAAAAATAAAGG
>MDTF01000711.1_pt1 | contig 15604 bp, 14 predicted proteins | sample 811191 | NCBI WGS metagenome assembly MDTF01 (sample SAMN05326649, study PRJNA326480) | marine metagenome | isolation source: seawater | place: Southern Ocean | collected 2011 | reverse complement strand
TATATCAATAACACCGTGCTCTCTCAATAGACCTATGTGTTCTTTTGTCGGGTAACCTTTGTGCTTCTTTAGATTGTATTGGGGATATTTAAGATCTAATTCGCACATATATCGATCACGTTCTACTTTAGCAATAATTGAAGCTGCTGAAATTTCTGGTATTAATGAGTCACCCCTTACAATTGCTTTAATATCAATACTCTTAATATCTGGAGTATATAAACCATCAACTAAAATAAGGTCTGGCTTAACCTTTAACCCATTAAAGGCTCTTAGCATTGCCAGTAATGATGCATTCAAAATATTTATATTATCAATTTCACTAACCGAAGAAGAAGAAAAATTAAAATCTAATGCTTTATCCTTAATCTCATGATTCAATAAGAGAAGTTTTTTATATGAAATTTTCTTTGAATCGTCTAAACCATAAATGGTATTATCTGGATTAAGAATTACTGCTGCCGCATAAACTGGACCAGCAAGAGGACCTCTTCCCGCCTCATCGATCCCACAAATTTTAATCACCTAATATATTTTTTTAATACATCTAATATCAATCTAGAAGTATTACACCTTAGTAATTTATGAAGCACAGTAAACTCTTTTTTAATTAATTTTTGATACGACTTACTATTCACGATTTTTAATGTTTCACTTGCTATTTCTTGAGGGTTTGCCCTCTTTTGTAAAAGCTCCGGAGAAATTAATTTGTTAAGGAGAATATTAGGCAGTCCAATCCAGGGAATTAGTCTCATCCTGCTTAAAATTTGCCATGACAGCCAAGAAGTTCTATAAATAATTACCATTGGCTTTTTGAATAGTGCTGTTTCAAGAGTTGCCGTTCCAGATGCAACAATAACTATATTAGAAGCATTAATAGCATCATGGGAGTGGCCAATAATAGGCTTAATATTCAATGAGCTGTGATTACGTATGCTACTATTAATTTTATCAAAGTTTTCTTTATTATTACAAGGAATCACAAACAAAACATTTTTTATTTTTCTTTGAATGATCTCAGCGGAACTTAGCATAACATCCAGATGCCATTTAACTTCACTAGACCTGCTTCCTGGGAGAATTGATATAACAAAACTACCATCCCGAATGCCGATTCTTTTTTTACTAAGTAATGAATTTGGTCTTAAAGGAATAAGACTTGCCAACGGATGGCCAACATAGGTTGATGGTAACTTTATTGAATTGAAAATTTTAACTTCATGTGGAAAAACTAAAAAAAGATGATGCATGTAATTTTTCATTAAATGCATTCTTTTTTTTCTCCAGGCCCATACAGATGGAGAAACATAATGAAATACTTTAATTTTATTATTTTTTAATGTCTTTTCAATGAAAAAATTAAAGTCTGGAGCATCTATACCAATATAGATATCAGGCTCTTCATTAATAAGGTATTTAATTAAATTATTTCTAGAGGCTAATAATTGAATTATATTTTTGATCGCTTCAGCATATCCATGTACACCTAAAATTTTATAATCAAAAAAAGAGTTTAGTCCATTTACTTTCATCATGGGCCCACCTACCCCTACATATTCGACATTCTCAAATTTTTTATTAATCTCAATCATTAATTGGCTGGCAATTAAATCACCTGAAGCTTCTCCAGCAACAATTGCTATTTTAGTCATTTATCTTACAATGCCACGTTTGGAGCTCTCTATAAAGTCTAAATAAATCTTAATTAATGACGATTCATTAACCATGGTTCCTAGAATTTTTGTTGCTTCTTGCAGTGAGTTCCCCTCGCGGTAAATAACTTTGTAACCTTTTTTAATTGTCGCAATCTCTTCGGTAGTAAAGTCTCTTCTTTTTAGTCCTTCAACATTTATTCCATTAGGTTTTGCACTATACCCAGCAGCCATAATGAATGGTGGAATGTCTTGGAAAACAATTGAACCTGCAGCGATAATTGAATGGGAGCCAATCTTGCAGTTTTGGTGAACACCAGAAAGACCCCCAAGGATCGCATAATCATCAACCTCTACATGGCCTGCCAGAGACGTATTATTGGCAAGAATTATATTATCCCCAATGATGCAGTCATGTGCCACATGTACATATGCCATAATCCAGTTATCGCTTCCAATGGTTGTGATTTTCTTATCCTGTACTGTGCCAGGATTGAACATACAAAACTCTCGAATTGTATTTCTATTACCAACCCTCAAAATCGTTGGCTCATTTTTATATTTTTTATCTTGGGGTGACTCCCCAAGAGAACAATAATGAAAAATTTTGTTATCTTGTCCAATGCTAGTGCACCCAGTTATTGTTACATGGTTCCCAACAATAGTTCCTTCACCAATCTCTACGTCTTTACCAATAATAGAATAAGGTCCAATTTCTACATTTTTAGAAATTTTAGCTTTAGGATGAACAATGGCGGTTGGATGAATTTTAGAAGTCATAAAATTAATATTGTTATTTCTTTATTTCTTTATTTCTTTAAGGATGCACATCATACCCGCCTCAGCAACCACTTCATTGTCAACTGTAGCTATTCCGCTATACTTCCATATACCTTTAAGAATTCGAACAATTTTCACATTTAGAATTATTTGATCGCCTGGGCCTACTGGCTTCTTAAACCTAGCATTATCTATTCCTGCAAAGTAATACACTGACTCTTCAGATGGTTTTGTATCCATTGTCTTAAATGAAAGGATAGCTGCTGCCTGAGCCATTGCTTCTACAATTAGGACTCCAGGCATAACTGGGTGATAAGGAAAATGCCCTGGAAAGAATGGCTCATTTATAGTCACATTCTTTATAGCGGTGATTTCTTTTCCCAGATCTAGAGAAATAACTTTGTCGATAAGCACAAAAGGGTACCTATGTGGCAAATGATCTAAGATTTCATGAATGTCCATACTAGTATTTTTTGTCATTTATCCATCCACTTTTTATGTTTGCAGCAAATCTTAACCATTCCTTATGCTCAAGAAAAGGAGTAATTGAAGTGTATCTATTTCCTTTCTTGCTTATTGATTTGGTAATCATGGTACCGGGTGAGATAGTTGTATTCTCAGCAATTGATAAATGACCTAATATCATGGCTGCGCCACCAATTTTACAATTTTTTCCGATTATGGCACTGCCTGCTACCCCAACACATCCAGCTATAATTGTATTTTCATTTATAATGCAATTGTGACCAATCTGTACCTGATTATCAATTTTAACCCCAGACTTAATAATTGTATCATCTAAGGCACCACGGTCGACCGTGGTATTTGAACCAATATCAACATTGTCAGAAATTTTTACTGAGCCAATCTGTGGAATCTTAAGCCAATGATTATCTTTATCCTGAGAATAACCAAACCCATCAACTCCTATTGCAGCCCCAGGAAATATCTCACAATTTGATCCTATCTTAACGTTATCGCCAATAGTGACTTGTGAGTGAATCCTAGTTCCGCTACCAATAAAAACATTAGTACCAATCGTAGTATTTGCCTCAATAGTAGCTAGTTTTTCAATAATAATGTTTTCCTTGATAACAACATTCGCACCAATATGAACATTTTTATCAATTTTTGAATTTTTTCCAATCACCGCTGAAACATGATTCCCCGCTACAAAACTCACTTTATTTATAAAGAAATTAGCTGCTATGGAGAATGCAAGATAAGGATCCTCTACAAAAATTGAAGGCCCTGCCCACTCTTTGGAGTCTAGTTTTCGAAGTATCATTAAGCCAGCCTGACATGTCTTAAGCTGTGATTTAAGTTTCTTATCTGAATAAAAAGAAACAGAGCTAGGTAGTGCAGAAGTCAGTGAAGCAATATTATCAACCATTAATTGCGGGTGAGTTGAGACACCATTCAATATTTTAGCTAGCTCTTCAGAAGTCGCATTAGGCATTCTTTATATTATTCTAATTTATTTTCTTTTCTGTTCATGCCCATTTCCTTAATAATCATTTCAGTTACATCAACAGCTTCGCTGGTATAAGCAACTCCCTGATAAAGAATGAGGTCATATTGATTTGATTTAGCAAATATAGCAATTGAAGTAGTTACTTTAGCCTGTAAGGCATTCATTTCCTCACGTCTTCTTATGCTGATGTCTTCCTTAAGCTCTCTTTCATCTCTTTGAATGTCAATTTTCGCCAACTGTAACTCTCTTTGCATTTTAACTTTGGTTTCATCATCCATAGTTAAGTTATTTTTTTTATATTTTTGACCTTTATTTTGCAGTGAGACTATCGTTTTTTTTAGCTTGTCAGTTCTTCCTTTAAATTCTTTCTCAAGCTTTTTATTGCTAACAGCAGTTTGAGGTGCACTTTTTAGTATTTTACTAATCTCAACAAAGCCTATCCTCATTGACGTCACTTCTGCTGAAGTAGCATTAATAAACATCACTAAAAAAATTACTGTAAATATCTTTCTCATGTCTTTACTCTCCGACTTAGTTTAATTAAAAATTAGTACCCATTCCAAACTGGAATTGTTCAAGTTTATCTCGACCATTATCATTTAATGGCACTGCATACGAGACTGTCATTGGGCCAAATGGTGATATCCATACGCCAGCTGCACCAAATGAAAACCTCATTTCTTCAAATTTTATTCCGTTAGCAAACACTCCACCGCCATCAATAAAGGCACTCATTCTTAAACTCTCATTTTTTTTAATCCCTGGAACCGGGAAGAATGTTTCTGTTGAGAGCTGAATAGTGGTATTACCACCATTAGATATGAAGTCTTTATACGTATCATCATATACTTTTTTACCAACGGAAGCTTCCTTGAATCCACGAATTGTTTTTTGTCCACCTACATGGAACATTTTGTAGAATGGAAGGACATCGCCGCCATATGAATCGATATAACCAAAGTCCCCTTTGATTCTTGTAGTTACCTCAGGTGATAAAGGGAAAAATTGCTGAGAAGAAACTCCCAATCTATAAAACTTAACATCTAATATTGGGGCTGTTATATCCGCATTCAAAACTACTCTTGTACCTTCTGTAGGGAAAATTGCGTTATCCAGAGTATCGTTTTCAAATGCTGAGAAAAAGAGCAAAGAACTTGTATCACATGTAGTTCCACTACCCACACTAGTACAATAATTTTTATATGCTTGTGGAGCACTGCCGTCTAATTCAAGCTGGGTAATATCTAATGTAGATCCTATTGAAAATGTATCGTATTCATTAACCGGAATATGGAACGTCAATCCTCCTCCATATGAACTAGTTTTGTAAGGAGCCTGTCCATTAGGCTGTCCTTTGGTATCAACGTTCTTCTTATAAATTGAAAACCCTCGAGCAACTCCATCGTCTGTAAAGTAAGGATCCTCAAAACTTAGGCTGTAGACGCTATTGATATCACCTGTACTGACTGTTGTTGCAATGGTGTTACCAGTACCCAGGAAATTAGTCTGAGCAACCGATAAAGTCCCTACAATCCCCTCACTAGAGCTTAGGCCAGCTCCAACTTGTAGGCTACCAGTGTTCCTTTCTTTAACTCTAACATTGACATCAACCTGGTCTGAGACGCCAGGCACGCCAGGGGTCTCAATATCTATAGCATCGAAATACTGTGTACGACTCAACCTAGCTCTTGATCTTTCAATATCGCTTTGCGAAAACCATGAAGACTCAAGCTGCCTCAATTCTCTTCGAATAACCTTATCTTTAGTCTTTTCATTCCCAAGCAAATTAATCCTCCTTACATAAATTCTTTTACCTGGATCAAGATAAAAATCGAAATTTATTATGTTGTTAATTTTATCAATGTCTGGAATGGGATTAATATTGGCAAAAGCATATCCATAATCACCTAATTTTGCAGTCATATTTTGAGTAGACTCATTTACAAGCTTTCTGTTAAATACATCTCCCTCTTTAATTAAAAGCTCATCACTTAAGTCTTTCAGATTGACTAGTTGCTTATTTTTGGAGTCAGCACTATCAGGAATTTTTCCTGATACCTTAATAGTACCTACATTATATTTATCACCTTCATCAATATTAATTGCAATATAGATATTTTTTTTGTCTTTCGAAATACTCACTGTCGTTGAGATTATTTTAAAGTCAAGAAAGCCTCTATTCAAATAAAATGACTTTAAATTTTCTAGGTCACCCGAAAGCTCCTGTTTAGAATATCTATCATCTTTGTTATACCAAGATAAAAGGTTGGTTGTTTTTAAAGATATTTGATCAAACAAATCATCTTTTTCGAAGATACGGTTACCAATAATATCAATAGATTTAATTCGTGAAATACGACCTTCTTCAACATAAAAATTGATATCAACCCTATTTCTCTCGAGAGGAACTACTTCAGATACAACTCTTGCTTTATATTTTCCACGGCTCAAATACTGCTTCGCAATTTCTTGCTCGGCTTTTTTCAGGTCAGTTTTATCAAAGACTAAACCACTTCCAATGTTCATGAATGAAAGACCTTCAATTAAGCGCTCAGGCTGAAAAGTTTCAGTTCCATAAAAATTAATCTCGTAGATTATTGGTCTTTCACTAACTGAGATTATGATTGTGGAATCTACCCTCTCTACAGATATATCTTTAAATTGACCTGTTTTATAGAGTAAGCCTATTGTCTTAGAAAAATCGATACTACTAATTTCATCGTCAATCTCAAATGGAATATTGTTAAAAACTAGCCCAGGGTCAATTCTCTGAAGGCCCTCTACTTTGATGTCAGAAACTCTAATTTCCTCTTGTGAATGAGAGTTCAATGTAAAAACTAATAAAAGTGACAGTAAAAATTTAATCATTAATTATTCTATTAATTAAAAATGTGATTATATACTGAAATTCGGGATTAATGCAATAAAATATTGCTCTAAGTGATTGAGAAATAACAATGTTTTGTCTTTGAAAAAAAGATAACCTTATGGTAAAAATAAATTACGCTTTACCCATAGATATTAAACTCTGGGTCCTAATTCTCGCCTCAGTATCAATAGCAAGAATATCCTCTATATTATTGGGTTTTTTTGGCGACCATAACTGTAAAGACGAATTAATTAAAGTTGGTATTTCAGTGAAAGTAATATTATTTTTAAGAAATGCTTCAACAGCAACTTCATTTGCAGCATTAAGAATTATGGTTGACGCAGTGCCACTAGAAAATGCCTGATATGCCAAATCCAGGCATGGAAATAGATCATTGTCAGGCTTATTAAATGTCAAATTATTTACTTCTTCAAGTTTAATACCTTCAACACCAGATTTTATCCGGTCAGGAAATCCAAGAGCATATGAAATAGGAATTCTCATATCTGGATATCCAAGTTGGCTTACTAAACTCCCGTCAATAAACTCAACAAATGAATGAATGATGCTTTGAGGATGAATTAATACATCAATTTTATCAATTGGCATATCAAATAGATGAGCCGCTTCTATTACCTCTAAACCTTTATTCATCATGGTTGCTGAATCAATTGTAATTTTTTTCCCCATTACCCAATTTGGATGTTTAAGGGCGGCCTCCACAGTTACATCTGATAATTGCTCACTTGAATAATTCCTAAATGGACCCCCGGATGCAGTTAATATTAGCTTGGAAATTACATTGCTATCTGAATTATCATGAATAATTTGAAAAATAGCATTGTGTTCACTATCAACAGGAATTAGTTTTGAATTATGCTTTAAACATAAATCCATCATTAATTGGCCTGCCATTACCATTGACTCTTTATTTGCCAAAAGAATTCTTTTTCCATGAATGATTGCATCCATCGTGGGAAGTAAACCTGCAGAACCAGATATAGCAGCAACAACGTCTGTAGATTCATCAGAGCATGCTATTGATCTATAACCCTCAAGCCCATATAGAATTTCAGGCTTATAAATTTCTTTTATTAATCCATGAATTTTATTTGCAGATATTTTATCCTTAGTAACGATAACAGAAGGTCTAAATTCAATAGCCTGAGAAAGCAATAAATTAGTATTGGAATAAGAAGATAAAGCAAAAATATTAAACCTATCAGGATGTAGTCTAACAACATCCAAAGTACTCGATCCGATACTTCCAGTTGAGCCCAGAATTGATAGCGACCTCAAAAAATAATTCCTAAAACATAAGAGTAATTAAAAATTAAAGCAAATAATGGTAACGTTGGACAAAGGCCGTCAACTCTATCTAGAATCCCTCCATGACCGGGAATAATTGAACCACTGTCTTTTAGTCCTGACATTCTTTTTAGCAATGACTCGTACAAGTCCCCAAAAATACTAAGTAAAGTTATTAGTATGCTTGCGGATATAAGTAAAATAGGCTCGATTGAAACATAAAAACTTAAGAAAAAAGAAAATATACAATTAAGTACAAATGCACCTAGAGCTCCTTCTATTGTTTTACCAGGACTAACATCATACATAAGCTTATGTTTACCAAATTTCTTACCAAGTATATAGGCACCAATATCAGCAATAAAAATTGATACTAAAATATATAATAGAAATAATTTATTAAGTGAAAATAACCATAATATAGAGCTCAATAAAGGAATAATTAAAATAATACCAAAAAATAATTTAAGACTAGGGGGAATCAAGAATTTCTTAAGGATGTGAATTGGCGCGAATAGAAGCCAAAAAATTAATGAAGCAAAAAAGATAGTATTTATATTAGAAATATCGAAGCAATAAAAATATAAAAAAGTTGAGAATGATAATATCCAGAAAATAATTTTTTGGCTAAACTTTAGATTAAGAACTGTGCCTAACTCATAAAGAGCAATGATTGAAACAAAAAAGGAAAGAGCAATAAAAGTCCATGGGTCAAATATAAAAAAACTCACGGAGAAAATTATTAACATTGATATGGCAGATATTACTCTTTTTTTAAACATTATTTAAATATCCATCAATGAACCAAAGCGTCTATTTCTTGTTTGGAAGAAGTACAAAGCGTTAATAAAATTTGATTCATTAAAGTCAGGCCAAAGGGAGTCTGTAAAAAAAAGTTCTGAGTAGGCTAGTTGCCATAACATGAAATTACTAAGCCTTTTCTCCCCGCCCGTTCTAATAAGTAAGTCTATTTCAGGCAAGCCAAAAGTGTCTAATTTATTTGATAATAATGCTTCGGATATAGTTTTCTTTGCCTTGGTGCTAACTATAAACTTATTTACCGCCCTTACTATCTCCGATCTTCCACCATAACTAATAGCAATATTTAAATGCAATCCATCATTTTTCTTACATTTACCTTCAATATAGAGAATCTTTTTTTGAAGATTGGATGGGAGAGATTCTAAATCACCAATAAATTTAATTATTATATTGTTTGATTCAATCTTGTCTTTTTCATCGTCAATAGACTTTACGAATAACGCCAGAAGCGAAGCAACTTCATTTTTAGGTCGACTCCAATTTTCAGTACTAAAAGCAAATAGAGTAAGCGAATTAATGTTATATTTTTTTGCAAAACTAATAACATTCTTTACTGTATTAACCCCTCTAGTATGACCCGCCTCTCTTGGCAATAATCTTTTTCTTGCCCACCTACCATTTCCATCCATAATAATTGCTATATGTTTTGGTAAATTTTTCGATTTAAGAAAAATTTTTCGAGAAAATAAAAAATTAAAGAACTTCAAATTTATATAGCTAAAAGATCTTTCTCTTTAAGCTCCGTTAATTTATCAATTTCATTAATAAATTGGTCTGTATTATTTTGAACTTCATCCTGGGATCTTCGCTCATCATCCTCACTAATTTCCTTGCTCTTAATTAATTTTTTTAACCCATCATTAGCCTCTCGTCTAATATTTCTTATGGAGACCTTAGCATTCTCTGCTTCTGACTTGACCACCTTAATTAATTCTCGTCTTCTTTCTTCTGTTAGTGGGGGCATCGGTATTCTGATAGTTTCACCCGAGGTTGCTGGATTTAAACCGAGATCACTCTCACGAATAACTTTTTCAATAATAGGAATCATTGTTTTCTCGTAGGGCTGAATATTAATTGTTGTTGAATCTGCAAGAGTCACGCTTGCAACCTGGCCTAACGAGGTAAGTGAACCATAATAATCTACATTAATATGATCTAGAATTCCTGTATGAGCTCTACCAGTTCGAATTTTAGAAAGATTAGACTTCAGTGAATCTAAACTTTTTTGCATTTTGATTTTAACGTTTGCTTTAATTTCTTCCATAAAATAATCTCCGTTTTATCAGATGACTACCCGGGTACCTTCATCATGGCCCAGTAAAATATTCTGAAGTGCATCTTGTTTAAAAATATTAAATACTGCTACTGGTAACTTTTGATCCCGGCATAAAGTAAATGCAGTAGCATCCATAATTTTTAAATTTTTTTGGATTGCTTCGTTGAAAGTCACGCTCTTATACATGACCGCATCTTTATTTTTTGACGGATCATCCGAGTAAATACCGTCAACTTTTGTTGCCTTAATCATTATGTCAGCATTAATCTCCATTGCTCTAAGCGCTGCAGCCGTATCTGTTGTAAAAAAAGGATTACCTGTTCCTGCAGCAAAAATAACAATCTTTTCATCCTCCAAATATCTAATAGCCTTTCCTCTTATATAAGGCTCAACGATTTGGTCAATATTAATTGCAGATTGAACACGACTAACAAGACCTGCATGCTTCATGGCGTCCTGAAGTGCAAGGGCATTCATAACTGTTGCAAGCATACCCATATAGTCTGCAGTTGCTCTATCCATCCCAGCAGCACCAAGAGCTACACCTCTAAAGATATTTCCCCCACCAATAACAATAGCAATCTCAACCCCTAGAGATTTTACGGCTTTTACTTCACTAACAATTTTATTGATAGTTTCAGGATTAACGCCAAAAGCATCATCACCCATTAAGGCTTCACCTGACAGCTTAAGTAAAATTCTTTTGTATATTGATTTAGCCATATAATATTATATTATCTGATGTAACTTAAAAAAAAGGACTGTTAAAACAATCCTTTTTAACCCTTAGTGGCAGCAGCCACTTCAGCAGCAAAGTCAGTTTCGATTTTTTCTATCCCCTCTCCAACAGCAAACATTGTAAACGAATGGAGAGTTGCATTATTCTTATTCAGGAGCTCTTCAATAGTAATTTTGTCATCCTTAACAAATGCTTGATTAAGTAAAGTTACTTCTTTTAAGAATTTATTGACAGTACCATCAGCGATCTTAGTAAGCATTGATTCTGGCTTTCCAGCTTCCTTTGCTTTTTCAATAGCTACTCTTCTTTCAGTTTCTATAAGCTCGTTCTTAATTCCAGATTTATCAATAGCTTTAGGTTTTAAAGCCGCAATATGCATTGCAATATCAGTTCCTAATTCATTATTACCACCCTCAAGATCTAAAATTACACCAATCTTTACGCCGTGAATGTAAGAGTGAAGATGGCCTTTTGCTGCAAGCAACTGAAACCTTCTTGGAGTGATATTTTCACCAATCTTTCCAATTAAAAGCGTTCTAACCTCTTCAACATCAACCCCATTAATTTTTATCTCCCTTAAATTTTCAATACTGGTAGGTTGATTTTCTAAAATAGCAATTGAAAGATTTTTTACAAACCTCTTAAATTCATCATTTTTTGCACAGAAATCTGTTTCTGAATTAACTTCTAAAAGAACGCCAGATTTCCCATCATTGCTGATTGATGCAACAACTGATCCTTCTGCAGCAACTCGGCTTGATGCTTTTGATGCTTTATTACCAAATCTCACTCTTAATAATTCTTCAGCACGCTGCTCGCTACCATCCGCCTCAGTTAGCGCTTTCTTACAATCCATCATAGGCGCGTCAGTCTTTGCTCTTAAAGCCATCACCATACTTGCTGTAATTTCAGCCATTATTTAAATACTCCAAAAAAAACAAAAAAATTATTTAAGTCACTTCTTTAACTGAATCATCCGCCTCAATTAATGCTTCCTTGTCAGCCTCTTCTTTAGCAACCATTTTCGCTACTTCATTGATTGCAGTATTTTTACCTTCAAGGATAATGTCTGCCATACCCCTAGCATAAAGACGAATTGCACGACTTGAATCGTCATTCCCTGGAATAACATAAGCGATGTTCTCAGTTGAGTTGTTTGTATCAACTACACCAATAATTGGGATACCAAGTTTCGTGGCCTCAACAACTGCGCCACCTTCATAACCTACATCAATAACAAAAATTGCATCAGGTAGGGCACTCATAGTTTTAATACCACCAATTGATCGCTCAAGCTTGTCATATTCTTTCTTTAGATTTAATCCTTCTTTTTTAGTGATCTTATCTAAACTTCCATCTTCAAACATAACCTCTAATTCAATTAGTCTTTTAATTGATTGCTTGATAGTTTTAAAGTTTGTCAACATACCACCGAGCCACCTATGATTTACGTAAGAACATCCTGCTCTGATTGCTTCTTCTTTTAGGATATCTCTAGCTTGCCTTTTTGTACCAACAAATAGGATGCGGCCTTTGTTCGTTGCAAGGGTTTTTGCAAACTTCATAGCCTCTTCAAACATTGGTAGAGTTTTTTCTAGATTTACAATATGAATTTTATTTCTATCACCAAAAATATATGGAGCCATTTTTGGGTTCCAATAACGGGTCTGGTGTCCGAAATGAACGCCCGCCTCTAACATTTGTCTCATTGTTACTGACATAACTTTTATCTCCTATTAAGGGTTATCACTTCATTAAACTTAAAAATGACCAAAAAAATGGCACCCCTAAACTAAATTTAATGGGTTATAGTTTTTCGCAACGCGAAAGCCCGCTATAATAACATATTAATTAAATATTTATACTAAAAATGACTGTCAACATTAAGAACAAAGAAGATATCGAAAAAATGCGAGTTGCAGGCAAGTTAGCATCAGAAGTCCTTGATTATATAACGAATTTTGTAAAGCCTAATACAACAACAAAAGAGATTGATAGGCTGTGCCATGAATATATGGTTGATATACAGAAGACTGTTCCTGCCCCACTGAACTATGCCCCACCAGGTCATACCCCCTATCCTAAATCTATCTGCACCTCAGTAAATAACCAAATATGTCACGGAATACCTGGTGAAAAGATTTTGAAGAAAGGTGATGTTGTTAATATTGATATAACAGTCATCAAGGATGGATATCATGGCGATACAAGTAGAATGTTTTATGTTGGAGAGCCATCAATTCAAGCCAAACGCTTGTGTGAAATTACTTATGAGTCAATGTGGCTAGGTATTAAGCAAGTTAAGCCAGGCAATTACTTGGGTGATATAGGTTTTGTTATACAAAAACATGCAGAAAAAAATGGTTTCTCAGTGGTAAGAGAGTTTTGTGGTCATGGAATTGGTAAAGTATTTCATGAAGATCCCCAGGTGCTTCATTATGGTAATCGGGGCCAAGGCCTTAAACTTCAAGCTGGAATGGTGTTCACTATTGAACCAATGATTAATGCTGGAAAGAAAGAGATTAAAATGCTATCCGATGGATGGACGGTAGTTACAAAAGACAGGAGCCTTTCTGCACAATGGGAACATACTATTCTCGTTACAGAGAATTCATATGAGGTTATGACTGTCTCAGATGGTACCCCCCAACCTTTCTAAAATCTAATAGCGCATGCACATCCAAAAACTAAAGGAAACATTTCAGAAAAAATTTCAAATACTCGGTAAAAAGTTTTTAAAGAATCACCAAAGTCAGATATTTTTATCGAGACATACAAAATTAGTTGACAGTTCCCTGGTAAATCTATGGAATGTAAGAGACCTTAAAGTGGGGTTTTGCCTTGTAGCAGTAGGTGGCTATGGTAGATGTGAATTATTTCCATACTCAGATGTTGACATTCTTATTCTCTCAAAAAACAAATTAACCAAAAAAGAAACTGAAAATGTTTCTGGCTTTATTACAGACTGTTGGGATCTTGGTCTAAAAATTGGTCACAGCGTAAGAAATATCAATGAAGCAAGAGAAGAGTTTCATAAAGATGTTACGACTGCTACAAATTTACTTGAAAATAGGTTTGTTGTTGGCGACCAAATAGTTTTTAAAAGATTATTATTATTAATCAATAAAGAAATGTCAGTTGATAATTTTTATAATGAAAAAATAAAAGAACAAGCTAAAAGACATAAAAAATATAGGGATTCTGCCTACCAACTTGAGCCAAATATTAAAGAAAGTCCTGGAGGGTTAAGAGATCTTCAAACGGTTATTTGGATTTCAAGTAGCCAAAAAAAAGGTAGAACAATTGAGGATTTATTAAAATATAAGGTCATTGACAAGGACGAATTCAATAAAATAAGCCTCCATAGAAACCGAATCAATAAAAGAAGAATTCTCCTTCATTTATTATCAAAATCTACCGAAGATCGCTTAAGTTTTGACCTACAAAATCAACTAGCAGAGGCATTAGGTTATCTAAGTAAGGACAATAAAAAAGCAAGTGAAATTGTAATGAAATACTATTATAAATCAATAAATTATATTATATTATTCAATGAAATTCTTTTAAAAAGATTAGATCCAAAAAAATACTCTGCATCACAAATAGATCATCCAGCTGGCTTTATTAAATACAACAATCTATTGGAAATAAAAAGCACAACAAATAGGCAATTAATTAAGCATTTATTCGCCCCATTTTTAATTATGCAGCAAGATAAAGATATAGATGGTTTTGGGCCAAATCTTCTGGGAGCACTCAATAATCTATCAAAATTAATAGACTCAAAAGTACGTAAGCACAAAGATAATCAAAATTCTTTTCTTAATATCCTCAAAGGAAGCAATAAGGTAAATCGGACTCTTCGGCTTATGAATAAAACTAATGTACTTGGAAAATTTATTCCTCAGTTTGGAAAAGTCGTCGCGCAAATGCAGCATGATTTATTTCATATCTATACAGTTGATGAGCACACCCTAAATCTAATTGAAAATATTAGGCGCTTTGGTAAACCCAGGCTTAAACATGAGTTCCCTGAATGCTATAAAATATTTATTAATTTTAAAAATCCGGAAACACTTTATCTTGCAGCAATCTTTCATGATATAGCTAAAGGAAGAGGTGGAGATCACTCAGAACTAGGAGAAAAAATAGCTCGGCGCTTCGTTAAAACTTACAAATTAACTGGGGAAGATAAAAGTATGATTCCGTGGTTAGTCAAAGCACACCTAAATATGTCAAGTACAGCCCAAAAAAAAGATCTCTCGGACCCTGAAATCATTAATACCTTTGCAAATTTTGTTGGAAATCAGAAAAATTTAGATGCACTTTATTTGCTAACTATCGCAGATATAAGGGCTACAAGCCCACATGTATGGAATGAGTGGAAATCCTCTCTTTTAAGCAATCTTTATAATTTAACAACAAAAAATCTTTCTAGAAGATTTCTATCGGTTGATGAAATAATTAAAATTAGAAAAAGTGCAGCAGAAAATATTCTAAAAAAATATACAGTTAATAAAGCTGATTACATAGAACTATGGAGAGAATTTGGGCTTGAATATTTTTTTAGATTCGATGAGCATGATATAGCATGGCATACGAGAATTCTATTACCTCATTTAATGACAAGCGAACCAATTGTAAGAGCCCATTGCGGTAATTATGGAAATGGTGTCGAAGTAAT
>MDTF01017235.1_pt1 | contig 15605 bp, 11 predicted proteins | sample 811191 | NCBI WGS metagenome assembly MDTF01 (sample SAMN05326649, study PRJNA326480) | marine metagenome | isolation source: seawater | place: Southern Ocean | collected 2011 | reverse complement strand
TACTTCCAGAAGATATTAAAGAGGATAAATTTACTGGATTAGAAAAATCTATTTTTAAAGTTTATAAGATTTATCAAACTAAAATTAGAGAACTAAATGCCTGTGATTTTGGTGATCTTATTTTATATTGTGTTAAATTATTTGAAAATCATTCAGATATCAAAAAAATCTATAACGATAACTTTAAATATATTTTAGTTGATGAGTTTCAAGACACCAATTTTATCCAAAACAAATGGTTAAACCTTCTAGTTAATGAACAAAAAAATATTTGCTGTGTTGGAGATGATGATCAGTCAATTTACAGTTGGAGAGGAGCAGAGATAAAAAACTTTTTAACTTTTGATCATATCTATAAAGACTGTAAAGTTTTTAAATTAGAACAAAATTATAGATCTACTAAAAATATTTTAGAAACTGCGTCAACTCTAATTTCACATAACAAAGGAAGAGTTGAAAAAAAACTTTGGTCCTCTGCTCAACAAGGGGAAAAAGTAAAACTTAATTGTTATCAAACTGGCCGTGAAGAAGCGGAGAATATAAGTGACATTACAGAAAATAAATTAAAAAAAAAATATTCTCTTAATAACGTTGCTATTCTAGTGAGAGCTATTTACCAAACAAGAGAATTTGAAGAGAGATTTCTTAAAGTAGGTTTAGGTTATAGGGTTCTAGGTGGAACTAGGTTTTACGAAAGAGCAGAAATAAAAGATGCTGTGGCATATCTAAGAATTATAAATCAAAAATATGATGATTTAGCTTTAGAAAGAGTAATCGAAAATCCTAAAAAAGGTGTAGGAGAAAGTACACTTAATCAATTATATAGTTTCGGTAGTCAAAATAAATTATGTCTTGAAGATTCTATTAAAAAAAAATTGGAAAATGATAGTTTAAAACCTAAAATTAAAACAAGTTTGTTGCAGCTAACTAAAAAAATCGATAAATGGAGAACAGATGCAAAAACCAACAAACATTATGATCTTTTAAAAATTGTACTAGATGAATCGGGTTATTCTGAAATGCTTAAGAATAAAAAAGATTTTGAGAATGAAAGTAGGCTTGATAATATAAAAGAACTTCTTAGAGCCATGCATGAATACGATAACTTACAATCTTTTTTAGAACACGTTGCACTCGCTACATCTACTGATAAAGAATGGGAAGGAGAAAAAATCAATTTAATGACTATGCATGCTGCTAAAGGATTAGAATTTGATGTTGTTTTTTTACCTGGATGGGAAGAAGGTTTGTTTCCTCATCAAAAATCTTTAGAAGAAAAAGGAGATTTAGCACTAGAAGAGGAGAGAAGACTTGCATATGTGGGAATAACAAGGGCAAAAAAGGAGGCCTATTTATCCTTTGCCATGAAGAGATCATACCATGGAGAATGGATGGATGCCTTGCCTTCAAGATTTATAAATGAAATTCCAGATGAAAACATAGAAAAAAATGAAATAGAAACTGCTTCAGAATTTAAAAATGACTTCGAATTTAATCAAGATACTGATATGGATTTTAATAGTGAATACAGAAGCCCAGGGTGGGAAAGGTTTAAAAAAAACAAAATGTTAAAATGGAAAAAATAAAAAAACTAAGAAAATTATTTACAACTTTTAATTTAGATGGCTACATAATACCAAAAAATAATAACTTTTTTGGTGAATATGTACCTGCTTCTGAAGATAATTTAAAATATATCTCTAATTTCACAGGTTCTGCTGGTTTTGCTGTTATTCTAAAAAATAAGAATTATATGTTTGTAGATGGCAGGTATACTATTCAAGCAGAAATTCAGTGCGGTGGACAATTTCAAATCTGTACTATTCCTAAAGAATATCCTTTTAATTTTTTTATAAAAAAAAATTTAAATTTAGGATTTGACCCAAAACTTCATACGGAAAATTCATTAAACAGACTTTTTGGAAATGAATTTATAAAGCTGAAACAAGTTAACGAAAATTTAATTGATCTATTGTGGAATAAAAAGAAGAGTTCAAATATAAAACCTTTCTATCAAATTAAAGACAAAGATGCTGGATTAAAAGTTAAACAAAAGTTAGCTAGATTAATAAAATTGATTAAGTACAATAAAGTTGACTGCTTGTTTACTACAGCTCCTGAAAATGTAGCTTGGTTACTGAATATAAGGGGTGAAGATACTATGTATTCTCCTCTACCTAACGCGCATGTTATGACTTATAAAACTGGAAAAGTATTATTATTTTGTAATTTAAAAAAAATTAATAAGCTTTTAAAGAATAGAATAAATAAAAATATAGAAGTTCATGATTTTGATTTACTACCAAATTTTATTTTAAATTTATCTAATGATAAAGTATTAATTGACACCTTAACTTGCTCTATTTTCTATAAGTCGATTATTAAAAAAAATAATATAATTCTAGAGAAGCAAGACCCAATATATTATTTAAAATCTTTAAAAAATAAAACTGAAATAAAAAATTCTATAAAATCTCACATTTATGACGGCGCAGCATTAACTAAATTTATATTTTGGTTGAAAGGTAATTTTAAAAATAAAAAAATAACTGAAATTTCAGCGCAAGAAAAATTATTAAAATTTAGAAAAAAAAATAAAACATTTTATGATTTAAGCTTCCCGACGATATCCGGATCTGGACCTAACAGCGCAATAATTCATTATAAAGCTGACAAGAAAAGCAATCGCTTATTAAGAAAAGGGGATGTGTATCTGGTAGATTCTGGAGGACAGTATTTATATGGAACCACAGATGTAACAAGAACTTTGTCTCTTGATGTTTACAATCATAAAATCAAAAATATTTTTACTAGAGTTTTAAAAGGACATATTGCTGTCTCTTCATTCAAACTTAATAAGAATTCCTATGGAGATAAAATCGACAAATCAGCTAGAAAATTTTTAAGAGATGTGAATTTAGACTATCCTCATGGCACAGGTCATGGTGTTGGTTATTTTTCAAATGTTCATGAAGGGCCACAAGCTATATCTAAAGGAAATAAAGTTAAATTTAGAGAAGGTATGATTACTTCTAATGAACCAGGTTATTATAAAAAAAATCACTTCGGTATAAGAATTGAAAATTTAGTTTATGTAAAAAAAACTAAAGATAAATTAAAATTTGAAGATTTAACCTTAGTACCTATAGACAAGACGTTAATAGAAAAAAAACTATTAACTTCTTTTGAAAAACATTGGTTAAATAAATATCATCAAAGAGTGTTTGTTTGTTTAAAAAAATTTATGACCAGATTGGAATTAACTCAGCTTAAACAAGCTTGTTCAGATATTTAATAGTTTATACCAATCATCTTCAGAAATAATTTTTACTCCAATTTCTTTGGCTTTTTTAATTTTTGATTTTGTGGGTTTTCTGTTTCCTGTAACTAACATGTTTAATTTGTTTGAGATGCTTCCAAGTACTTTTCCACCACTTCCTTCTACTAAAGATTTTGCTTCTGATCGACTAATTTTTTCAAATCCGCCTGTAAACATAATAGTCTTGCCACTTAACTTGCCGTCTTTATTTATGGCTTTAGAATTTTCTATATTTAAATTATTAATTAGAGAAGATACAATTTCGTTGTTTGTTTTATTTGAAAAAAATTCCTTTAAAGAATTTAATTGAGCTAATCCAATCCCGTCTAATTCACTAATATTTTTTAATAAATTTTCTCGCTTAGAAGAATTAAAAAGTTCAATTAATTTTGAAATACTTTTAAAAAAATTACCTAAAAGTTTTGCGTTTTCTTGTCCAATATGTCTTATGCCAAGCGAATAAACAAATTTATCTAGTAAAATATTTGAAGATTTATTTATTGCATTTTTTAGATTTTTTGCTGATAGCTCGCCCCAGCCTTCTAAGTTCTCTATTTTTTTATAGTCTAAATTAAAAATGTCTGAAGGTTTCTTAACTAATGCTAGGTCCCAGAATTGATCTATAACTTTTTTACCCAATCCATCGATATTAAACGCGTCCTTTGATACAAAATGTTTCAATTTTTCTTTTGCAATAAATTGACACTTATATTTTTTGTCTAGACACCTTCTTACGGCATCTATTTTCTTGGTATTGACATTAATTTCTTTGATAGTTTCGGAGCCACAGAGACATTTAGTTGGAAAAATAAATTTTTTTGAGTATTTGTCTCTCTTGCTTAAATCTACGGATACAACTTGAGGAATCACATCGCCAGCTCTTTGGATGGAAACAGAGTCTCCTATTCTAATATCTTTTCTAGCAATTTCTTCTTCATTGTGTAGAGTAGCGTTAGAAACAACCACACCTCCTACCGTTACTGGCTCAACTTTAGCAACAGGCGTTAACGCACCTGTTCTACCTACTTGAATAACAATATCCTTAATTTTTGTGACAGCTTTAACTGATGAAAATTTATAAGCAATTGCCCATCTTGGAGAATTTGACGTGTTACCTAGTCTTGCTTGTAAGGGAAGATCATCAATTTTTATAACAAGGCCATCAATATCGTAGTCAAGGGTTGATCTGATTTTTTCAATTTTATTATATTGATCATTAATTTCTTTAATATTTTTAGCTAAAAAATTATAAGGATTAGTTTTAAATCCCCATTCATTTATTTTTTTTAGAAAGTTTGAGTGTTTTTTAAAAATAAAAGGTTCTACATCTCCAAACCCATAAGCAAAAAAATTTAGTGGAATTTTTGCTGTATTAGCAGATTTTTTTTGTCTTAACGATCCACCTGCTGCGTTTCGAGGATTAGCAAATTTGTTCTTTATTTTTTCAAAATCTTTTTTTCCAATATAGACCTCACCTCTAACTTCAAGAATTTTTGGCACATCTTTTGATCTAATAGTATGAGGTATTTGTTTTATAGTTTTAAGATTTTCAAGAATATCTTCACCTACCTCACCGTCTCCTCTCGATAAACCTTTTACTAGTATCCCATTTTTATAAGTTAAAGATGCTGAGATTCCATCAATTTTAGGCTCTAATGAAAAAGATAAATTTAAATTTATATTGTTTAAGTAGTTGTTAATTTTTTTTTCAAAATCTTGTATGTCGTTATTGTCAAATGCATTTGCAAGAGAAAGCATTGGTTTTGAATGTCTTATTTTATTGAATTTTGAAGAAGGTTTAAATCCAATCTTATTTTTAATTGATCCGTACTTTTTTAAAAATAAATGTTTATTTTCTAGCCCTAAAATTTCTTTTTTTAGTTCATCATATTTTCGATCTGAAATATTTGGTGCGTCTTTATCGTAGTAATGTTCATTATATTTTTCTATTAATTTAACTTTATCAAGATAATTTTTTGTTAAACTGTCTTCTTTGCTAGACATCTGTTTTAATTAAGTATTTTCTTAATTGTTCTTTTTATAAGGCCATCATTTTTTTTAATATCATTTTTTTTTGGTAATTTATAAGATTTGTTTAAAATTTTATAAGTTTGTGCGTACCATTCACTTGAATTGTAGTTATATCCTAAAATTGATGCAACTGCTTTTGCTTCCTGCGCTAAGCCAACTCTATAATAAACTTCCACTAATCGATGTAAAGTTTCTTCAATAAAAACTGTTTCAGAATATTCGTTAACTATAATTTTTAATCTGTTGATAGCTGGTATCCATTTTTGTGTAGTTATATAATATTTAGCAATATACATTTCTTTTGCTGCAAGTTGATTGTTTACTAAATCTAATTTAAATTTTAAGTCTAAAGCATACTCCGTGTCTGGGAAGTTTTGTAAAAAAAATTGTATTTTTTTTTTTGTTTTTATTAGTGGTTTAATGTCTTTTGTTTCATCTAAGATTTGCTCATATAAAGTAATTGCAATCAAATAATGAGCATAAGCTAAATTTTTATCTGTAGGGTATGTGATTAGAAAGCGGTCTAAGTTAGCAGTAGCTTCTGGATAAAAATTTATTAAATAAAGACAGTAGCTAGACATTAATGAAGCTTTTGCAGAATAATCAATTCTAGGTAAAATTGTTTCTGCTTCAGAAAATTTTTTTGAAGCGAACAAATAGTCTCCTTTAATCATTGCCTCCACCGCTTCTTTATAAATTTCAAAAGATCTTTCTTTGCTGGGAGGCACGTTTGTTTCTAACTGCTTTTTAGAACATGAGATAAATAAAAAAATTATTAAAAAAGAATAGATTAATTTTTGATACATTCCGCTACTCATATCAAATTAAATTAACTTGGTAAATTTTAAATATTTTAAGCGTTAACTGCTAGCTTATTTGTTGATGTTTCAAAATATGATTTTATAGTTTTAGATTCTTCTAGCTCTATAATGGAAAAATTCGATCTATCTTTTAGCAAAGTTCTTAGAAATAAGTTGCTTAAGCTATGGCCACCCTGAATGCAAGTTACGCTTCCCAGAATTCTATAACCCGACAATAAAAAATCACCAGCTAAATCTAAAATTTTATGATTTACAAATTCTTTACTGTTTCTAAGTCCTTTAGAATTTAAAATTTTGTTATCTTTCACAACTATTGCATTATCTAGAGATCCACCCTTAGCTAGGCCAATTTTCTTTATTTTTTCTACATCTTCAAATAAACAGAATGTTCGTGATGTGTAAACGTTAGATAAATCTTTATCAGAAAAATTAATTTGATTTCTTTGTTTCCCGATTACATTGTTAGAATAGACTAACTGAAAATCAACATTTAAACTGCTTTCATTTGGTTCTATAGAAATAAATTTTTCATTTTCATTAAATTCGAATTTTTTCAAAATTTTTAAGTATTTTCTTTTTTTTCTTTGTTCTTTGACACCAGTCTTTAAAATAGTTTCAACAAATTCTTTTGAGGATCCATCCATGATTGGTACTTCGCAAGCATTGATTTCTATAAGTGCGTTGTCAATACCAACTATATAAAGTGCTGCAAGTAAATGCTCGACTGTTGATACGCTTACATTGAAATTATTTTGAATTGTTGTGCAAAGTTTAGCTGTGGAAACGTTTTCAAAACTTGCTTTTATTGTATTGTTTAGTTCAAGGTCATTTCTTTTAAAAACTATTCCATGATTTTCAGTAGCAGGTAGTATTTTAATTACGCTCTCTAAGCCGCTATGAAGCCCGATACCTTTGAATTCTGTTTGTTTTAAGATTGTTTTTTGAAATAAATCCAACATGAATTACTTATATAAAAAAATGAGGCTATGCCTAAAACAACTAATGTTTCAAAAAAATACTAAAGTACTAATTAAATAGCCTTGAAAATAAACCAGCAATTAATGATTTTTTTTTGTAAGTTAGTGGTATTGCTTCTTTATCCCATCCTTTGCCAATAAGTTCACAAGCTCCGTTTACACCGGCTAGGAGGCTTTGTTCTGTGTTGCTATTAAAGATATATTCTAAAGGTACAAGTTTACTGTTTGCTAGGACATGTTGAATACTTTTGTAATATTCAGGCGAATCAACATAAACATAAATTATATTGTTGTTTTTTAGACTTTTAATGTTGGTATTATTTTTATAGCAAATCTCAAATAACTCTTCTGTACGGGCTGTGATTATGTCTAAAATTAGCTGATATTTTACTTTTCTATAAGGAGAAATATAAAAGTATTTTTTTTCTAAATAAGATTCATTGTCATTCTCTATAATATTTTTTAATTCAATTTCTTTCATAAAATTCTCCACTTCTTCAATCTTAAGGGAGCATAATTTTGATATGTCTTTAATAATTAAATTAAAGCCAAAGTTAAAATCTTCAGTAAAAACATATGATTTATTTTTAAACAAAGAAATATTAATTCTATTTTTTTCTAGTCTTAAAGTAGTAAAATTTTTATCTGATTTATTATTTGATAAAAGATAAATTCCTTCAACAAAAGGTTTTAATATTATTTTTTCTATATTTAGGCCGCAATTATCAAAAACTGATTTTATATTTTTAAGAATATTTTTATTCACTAAGAAGAATGTCATATTTTGATTATAAAATTCTCCAAATAGACCAATCGGTAAATTTTCTAAGTTATCGCTATCTAGTGAAAAATTTGAATTAAAAAGATGAACCAAAGAATCCTTATTTTCACTTTCTAAGATAATTTTTTTTATATCGTTTAAAATATAAGCTACGTCTTCATTTGAAACTTGTGAACCGTTTAATTTTTTATAACCGCTTACATTTAAGCAATTAATTTGGCTTGGATTAATTACAGTAGTAGTATTGGAAAAAAAATAATTTAAGTCGTCTTCGATACTGATAATTGTTTTTTTTATTAATTGACTAACAATTTCAATGTTGATTATGCGACCTTTTTGAATTCCTATTGTCTCTAAAATAATTTTTTTTAGTATTTTAAAATCTTTTTTTTCGGTAAATGAGACAACAAGAAATATTATTTTGCTATCGTTTAGATCTATAACTAAATAAGGTTCATTTAATTGCATGCTACTTTAAAATTAATTGGTTTTTTATTCTAAAATCAAAAATTTTATACTTGGAAAAATTACTATCATTTAACATTAAATTAACTTTTGGCAATATATCTGAATAATTTTTTTCTGGAAATTTAATAACTTTTTCATTTGCAATAACAATATCCCATCTACCAGCATCAAAGTAATAAAACTCTTTAATTTCGTTTATTTTAAAATTATTTCTTTTTAAATCATTGTAAAAAATATTAAAATTTTTATTTTTTCCGAAAATTGAAGGTAAATCTTCATAGATTTCAAGATCGATAAAATTTATTTTTTCATTGTTTTTAGTAATATAAAATTTTTTTTTATCTATTATTTGCGTTGCTACTGGTATTTTTTCAGTTATCAAAATTTTTAGAGTATTTGGGTATTTTTTTTTTAATTGAATGTTTGATATAAAGTCATGTTTATTAACAATTTCTAAAATTTTTTCTTCATTCAAGAAAAACAAATTTGTATTTATTAGAAAACTCAAATCAGATTTAAATTCTAATAAATTAATAGCTATGTTGTTTTCTATTAATATTTCTTTTAAAGGAAAGATAATACTAAGACTTTCTTTATTTTTTTGAGGATTATAGGTGGAAAAAATAAAAAAAATAAATATAAGAAAATATATTTTTAACGAACTTTTCATCTGTTAATACTTGCATCATCAATAATTTTTTTTATAAGTTCATTAAAATTTATACCTACATATTTTGCAATCTCCGGTACTAAAGATAGGTCTGTCATTCCTGGTTGGGTATTTATTTCTAATAGATAAAACTTGTTATTGACTAATTTAAAATCAGATCGGGTTATACCTTTGCATTTCAAAACTTGATGCGCTTTTTCCGCTAGTTTTAAAACATTATTGTAATTATATTTTTTTATAGCAGCTGGCATAATATGTTTTGTATGTGCTGTCTTGGAATATTTGGCTTTATAATCATAAAATTTTCTTTTTGGCTTTAGTTCAATTGCTCCTAAAGCTTTACCGTTAAGCACGGCAACTTGAATTTCTTGACCTGCGATATAGTTCTCGATTATTAAAGTTTTATGTTTTTTGATTAATTTAACTATAGATTTTTTTAATTGATAAAAATTTTTACATATTTCTACACCAATACTTGATCCTTCATTGGAAGGTTTAACCACCATGGGATAATAAAAACTTGTGTTCTTTTTAACTTTTTCTTTTAAAAGTTTTTTATAATTAACAGAGTTTAAAGCAATATAATTTGGTGTGAGCAGATTATTTTTTTTAAAAATTTTTTTTGAAGTAATTTTATCCATAGCATTCATCGAAGAGGTTATACCTGAATGCGTGTAAGGTATTTTAAAATACTCAAAATAACTTTGAGCTATACCATCTTCACCGTCTTTGCCGTGCAAAGCATTAAAAATTAAGTTTACTTTTTTTTTATATTGTTTAATTTTACTTAGATGTTCTTTAGCTGGATCAAAAGATATAATTTTATACTTTAATTTTTTTAATGCAGTGATGCAGGCTCTACTTGATTTTAAACTTATTTCCCGTTCGCTTGAGATGCCGCCTTGTACGACTAAAATTGTTTTCTGTTTCATTATTCTTTTAGTTGTTTTGACCAATTACTTTAATTTCTAATTCTAGATTAACTTTAGTATTTACGTATACTTTTTCTTTAACTTTATTAATTAAATTCTCTAAATCTTTTGCGGTCGCTTTACCGTCATTAACAAAAAAATTACAATGCTTATCAGATATTTTTGCATTACCAACTTGCAGGTTTTGGCAGTTAGATTCCTTAATTAATTCCCATGCCTTTTTATTTTTTGTGTTCTTAAAAGTGCTACCACAGGTTTTTATTTGACTCGGTTGAGAATTTTTTTTTTTTTCAATGAGATTTTGTTGTTTTTTTTGAATTTTTTCTTTTGAAGAAACTTTACCTTTTAATTTTACACTAGTAATTATTAAATTATGGTCCAAACTACTGTCTCTATAATAAAATTTAATACTAGAAGCTGGAATATCTTTTTCATCACCAGAAATATCAATAACTTTAATAGAGTGAAGTATTTGTGAAATATCTTCTCCGTAGCATCCACTGTTCATTCTTATAGCTCCTCCTATTGAGCCAGGTATGCATGATAAAAACTCTAGGCCAGTTAATGAGTGTGTTAATGCAAAATCAGCTATTTTTTTATCTAAGGTTGCTGCACCGACTTCTATGACATTAGAAGATCCTAAATTTAAATAAGAGAAATGAGAACTTAATTTTATTGTAATTCCTTGGATACCACCATCTCTTATTAACGTGTTCGATCCAGCTCCTAAAATAGTAATTTTTTTTGGTTTAACTTTTTTAAAAAATAAAACTAAATCTTCTATACTATTAGGTTTAAAAAAAACCTCTGATGGTCCTCCAAGATTAAACCAACTATAATTAGCTAGTTTTTCATTAAAGAGAATTTTTTTTCCGTATTTTAATTTTACTTCATTTGATATTAGTTTCATAAAATATTTTTTAAATTGTACATCCATTTTGAAATTGAGCCTGCTCCCATGCCTATGACAATTTCATCACTTAATAAATTTTTTTTAAAGTATTTACTTAAATCATTTTCACTTTTAATAAGAATTACTTGAGTTTTAGAAAATTTTGAAATTAATTGAGCAAACTTTTTATCATTATATTCTTGGTCAGTAGATTCACCAGCGGCATACACCGGGCAAAGTATCACTTGATCTGAATTTTTAAAACATAATGCAAATTCTGATTTTAAACTTTTAATTCTAGAGTATCTATGGGGTTGAAAAACAACAATAATTTTTCTTTTTGATGTAACTTTTTTAAAACCTTCTAGTACAGATTTTATTTCTGTAGGATGATGTGCGTAGTCATCATAAAATTCTATTTTATTTTTTTTAAATATTTTTGTTAGTCTTCTTTGAACACCTGAAAAATTTTTTAAGACTTTTTTAATTATATTTATCTTTAAGCCTAAATTTAAACACAGTGCTATTGCTGCGATAGCATTTAAAACATTGTGAGTACCGATTAAATTTAATAAAATATTTTTAATGTATATTTTTTTAAAACCTGTATTTTTAATTTTTAAATCAAATTTTGTATAATTAATTCCATATTTTATATTACAAACTTGATAATTTGAATTATCGTGAAAACCATAAGTATAATAGTTTTTTGTTTTTAATTTTTTTATTATTTGTTTTAAATTTATATCATCGAGACACAAAAAAGATTTACCTATTGGGGGTGTTTTTTCGATAAATAGCTTAAAGGCATTTTTAAGCTTATTAAAATTTTTATAATAGTCCAAATGTTCTTTATCAATGTTTGTTACAATCGAATAATTTATTGGCACTTTTAAAAAGCTTCCATCAGACTCGTCTGCTTCAACTACGGCCCATTCTCCCTGTCCTAATTTTGCATTATTTTTAAATGAGTTGATCACTCCGCCGTTAATAATAGTTGGGTCTAATTTTGCTGCTGAAATTATACTTGCAACAAGTGATGTGGTGGTTGTTTTTCCATGAGATCCTGTAATTATAATTTTTTTCTTTAAATCAATTATATTCGCAAGCATCTCGATTCGATCATAAACTGGAATGTTCCTTTTTTTTGAATCTAACAACTCAACATTGTTCGATTTAATAGCTGAGGATTTTACCAAAATAGTTGCTTTACTGATGTTGCTTTTGTTGTGACCTATTAAAATTTTAATACCTAGTTTCTTGCAGTTATCCGTATTTTTATTTTTATTTAAATCACTACCTTGAACCTTAAAGCCCATTGTTTTCATAATTTGGGCCAATCCACTCATGCCTATGCCACCAATACCTATAAAATGTATGGTTTCTTGTTTTCCTAATTTAATTTTGTTCATTAATTAAATTTTTTACTTCGTTATTAATTTTATAAAAAACATCTGAATCAGAGTGTTTTTTTTGTTTTTCTATTAATTTATTTAGTATTTCTTTATCGCTATAAATTAATTTAATCAAAGGAAATAGCTTTACATCAATATCTTTTTCTTTAATTGAAAAACTGTATCCTTTTTTTTCAAAATAAGCCGCATTTTTATCTTGATGTCCGTCTGTTGCATATGGGTAGGGAATAGAAATAAAAGGTATTCTACAATTAATAAGTTCTGCTGTTATTGAAGATCCTGATCTTGTTATAGCTAATTCAGTTTTAGAAAAATATTCTGTAATATTATTTGTAAAGTTAAATAATTTACAATTAATTTTTAAATTTTCATACACTTCTTTAAGTTTATCATTTTGAGACTCGATACATTGCTGAAATATTTTAATTTTTATATTTTCTTTGATACAACGTTCAAATATTTTAGGTAAAAGTTCACCAAATGATTTTGCTGCTTGGCTACCCCCTAAAACTAAAATATTTAATGTCTCTGTCTTAAATTGATTATTCTTTTTAAAATTTAAAATTTCTTCTCTAATTATGTTTCCTGTAAAAATTACTTTATTTACATATTTATTTTTTATTCCAATAAGATCTTGATATGAAACAAGAATTTTGAAAGCAAATGGAAGTAAATATTTATTACTTTTACCTATTTGAATATTATTTTCATAAATAATAAATGGTATATTCAATGTTCTTGCAGCTATACAGACAGGAAAGGAAGCATACCCACCCATGCCAAATATTACTATGGGCTTTGCTCTATATAGGATTAGTAAAGACCTTATATAAGAAAAGAATATTGTAAAGACTGAAAGAAATAAGTTTATTATATTTTTTTTAAATATAGTTGCAGAATTATTTAAAATAAGTTTTACATCTCTGTTCTTACCTAAATATTTTATTCCTCTTTTGTCAGTTATAATTTCAACTATGTAACTTTTTTTGATAAAATTTTTTGCTAAGCTATACGCTGGAAAAACGTGCCCACCGGTTCCTCCTGTAGCAATTATAATTTTGTTTTTGTTAATAGTCTTCATTTGAGTGCCTCCTTTTTGTAAAATTCAATATTATTCCCGCAAGCATTGCGCTACCGATCATTGAAGAGCCTCCGTAACTTAAAAATGGCAATGTCATTCCAGTTGTTGGGAGTAAACTGGTGTTAACTCCAATATGAATAAATGTTTGAAAAATCAAAAGAGTAGCAAGCCCTGAAAGTGAAATTTTAATAAATTTTTCATCTTCTGAAAGTGCAAACTTAACAATCCGAAATGAAATATATAAGAATATAAAGGTTAGTAATATTGAAATAATTGATCCAAATTCTTCGGCAATAACAGAAATAATATAATCAGTATGCGCTTCTGGAACTCGAACTTTTAAAATTCCTTCTCCCATTCCTTGCCCTGTTAGGCCTCCCTCTCTAATAGCATCTAAAGCGTTATTAGACTGAAAACGATCACCTTTTGTTGGGTCAAAAAAAATTTCAATACGTCTAGAAATATAAGAAAACTTTTCAGGGAAAGTTAAGATTAGTGCTGTAACAGAACCAATAGTAATGCCAAAAAGACTAAAGATATAAATTAATTTAATTCCTGAAACAAAAACAACAGCTGACCAAGATAAAATTAATAATACTGTTTGACCAACATCTGGTTGGTTTAATAAAATAAAACACGGCATAATTAAAACTAGGAAACTAAAAAAATAAGAAGTATTAGAAGTATTAATCGTATCTTGAGATAAAATCTTTGCAACAACAACGATAAATAAAGGTTTTACAAACTCCACGGGTTGAAAACGAAAAAATAGTAGATCTAACCAACGCTTAGAGCCTTTTACTTCTACTCCAAAAAATAGAACTAAAACTAAAGAAATCATTGAAACAATAAAAATTGGAATTAAAATCTTTTTAAAAAAATTTAACTTAATGTGAGAAATCAGAATCATTAAAAAAATTGCTGAAATAGCAAAAATAAAATGTTTTGAAAAAAAAAAATAATAATTTTTATTTAATCTTTCCCCAGCTAAAGTTGAGGTAGATGCAAATGAAAAAAAAATACCCAAACCAAATAATAACAGGAAGCTTACAAATATAGCTTTATCTATATTTCTCCAATAATCTTTGAAACTATCTTTAAAGAAATTTTTTAACATAAGTTTTTGTTACTTTTTTAAATTGATTTCCTCTATCTTCAAAATTAGTAAACTGATCGTAAGAAGCACTTGCTGGGCTAAACAAAACAGTAGCTTTATTGTTTTTAGTTAAAAGTAGTTCCTTAAAAACGTCTTTAATTGCATTGCTTAAATTAAAAGATATTTTATATTTTATTATTTTTTTTATTTTTTTTTTAAAATAACTTGTTTTTTTTCCTATGATAAAAGATTTAATTATATTTGAGCTAATTCCCTGAAGATTAAATTTATCCCCAATTTTAGGAAGACCACCAAAAATCCAATATATATTTTTATTATTTTTTAGAGCATATTTTGCTGACTCAAAGCTAGTCGCTTTGGAATCGTTAATAAATATTATTTTATTTTTTTTTAAGAATATTTCATGTCTGTGCGGTAATCCCTTGAAACTATTTATTGCTTTGAGAAAAATTTTTTTTTTAATTTTAAATATTTTAGAAATCTTGTTTGCAAACTCTAGATTTTCTAAATTAGGTTCGGTAATTAAATAATTATTAGTAATTTTTTGCTTAATTGCGTTACTTAAAGAATCTCTTTTTATAATTTTTAATTTACTTAAATAATTTTTTTTTCTAAATAATTTGATAAGTTTTTTATTTTTTAACAGAGCAATACCATCATAATTTTGCTTAGAAAATATTTTCAATTTAGAATTTTGATAATTTTTTTTGGTGTAGTGCCAGTCTAGATGATCATTGGTAATATTTAATACAGCTGCAACAGTTGGTTTTATAAATTTTGTGTATGCTAATTGAAACGAAGATGCTTCTATAATTACTATAGATTTTTTTTTAATCTTTAAATCTAATATTGGTTTGCCAATATTTCCACCAAGCTGAGCGTCTGATCTATTCGTTTTAAATATGTGTTGCATTAATTTGCATGCTGTTGATTTTCCATTAGTTCCAGTTATTACTATAGATTTTACAGGAATTTTTTGCATATAAAACAAATCTAAATCTGTAATTATTTTTTTTTTATTTTTAGAGAGTTTTAATTTAAATTTTGTTTTTTGAATATTAATTCCAGGACTAATTACAATATAATCTACTTTGTCTAATG
>MDTF01003249.1_pt1 | contig 15607 bp, 14 predicted proteins | sample 811191 | NCBI WGS metagenome assembly MDTF01 (sample SAMN05326649, study PRJNA326480) | marine metagenome | isolation source: seawater | place: Southern Ocean | collected 2011 | reverse complement strand
TTAAGAAAAACAAGAAATGTTACAGGAAAATACTATTTTATTTAAAAAAATGAAAAAGTTTTTCAAAAAAACCTTGTTTTATTTGTTTTTTTGGGATCATTACAACTTCCTGCTTATTAAGTCCCATCGCTAATTTCAATCCTGACAGGCAAATATCTTTATCCGTTTCTTTTAAAATTTCCATATTATCTATAAAAGTAATTTTGTCTTTATGCTGACTATTTAATATTTTTGAACTTTCTCCAATTAAAAAAATTTGGGGCTTATTTAATGTGGTTAAATTGAGCCCGATAGACTTTTCAGATAATTCTAATATCTCCTCAACTCTTGCAAAAATTATTTTTTTTAGCAGATCAGATGAAAAAGATAAGCTATTTATAAAATTTAATTTCATTTTTTCTGCCTGGTTCAAATTAATTTTTAAAATTTTAGAAATATCTTTTGTAATATGGTTTCCACCAATTGATAAAGTATCTAAAGAAACAATCTTATTCTTGGAATAACAAATTATGGTTGTTTTATTAAATCCTATATCAATAAATGTTGCACTTTCATTTAAAAAAATATTATTCTTATAATTAATAGATTTTGCATAACTAGAACAAAAAATTTGATTAACTAAAATATCAAATTTAAAGAAAATTTTTTTTAAATATTCAATTTTTTTTTTAGGAAGGCATATAAAAAAAATATCTATAACTATTGAATTGCATTCTATTTCATTTGGTAAAAAAATGTATTCAATATCATTAATTTTATAATTATTGATGATGATGTGTACTATATTTTGACTTTTATAATTTATTAAAATTTGTTGCTTAGCCTCTTGAATTAAAAATTGGACATCTTCTTGTTTTAATCTTGATCCATCAAATTTTTTTGATACAGAAAGGCCGATAGATAGCATTTTTGGGTCATCTATCATTAAATTTACATCATCTAAATATTCGTTAGTATTTTTTTCTAGATAAGTAATAATTTTTTGAATATCTAAATCTATAGTTGAATGATCCGAAAAGAATTTACTTTCGGTATAAAAGAATTTATTAGGATTATTCTTTTTAAATGCGCCAGCTCTTATTTTAGAGGAGCCACAATCAAAATATATCTGAAAATTTCTTGTATTCATTATTTTACAATTAAATGGCTACGCACTCTTAAATCAATGATTTTTTTATCTTTAATCTGACCACTAGATATGAGGCTTTGAGCAAGATTAAGTGATTGCAATAAATTATTGTTAGGTAATTTAATTAGAATATCATTAATTGTTTTGATATCCCATCTATTTGAAGGAAAAAAAAATATTGTTTTGATATCATCAAATTGAAATGTAGACATACTAATATTTTTTCTAAATTTTAAAAATTCTTCTGAATTAAATTCTCCAAATATATAAGGCAATATTTCTTTAGTTTCTTTTCTATTTATAAGTTTACCATTAGCACCAACTAACAATTCATTGTTATCTGAAATTTTTGCAATAAATTTTGTAGGTTTTATAATTATACTTAGTGTTGAAGGGTAAATTTTTTTAATGTTATATTCTTCAATAATATTATATTTAGAAATAACTTCATTAATTTCTTTTTTTCTAATAATGAAAATATTTCTATAAAAAAGATTACTAAGTTCATTAAAAAGTTTTGAGTTTTCACTTTTTGAAAGTCCCTCTTCATCAATTTTAATTAAATAGATACTTTCTTCTTTTTCAAACTTGCCACTTGTTGTGCTTAATATAAGTAATAATAATAAGTATATTACTATCTTATTTTTTTTATCTATTAATTGATGCATCTTTTAAAATCCATTCAATTAATCTTATAAAACTTATCCCAACAAATTCTGCTATTTCAGGTACCAGTGACTGTTTAGTCATGCCTGGTTGAGTATTAATTTCTAATAAATAAAATTTGCCTTTATAAAATTTAAAATCAGATCTTGTAACACCTCGACATCCAATAACCATATGTGCTTTTTGGGCAATATCAGTAATATTTTTTAAATGGTTTTCTTCCAGTTTGACTGGTATTATGTGTTTTGTCTTTGCTTTAGGATTATATTTTGCCTCATAATCATAAAATTTTCTTTTAGGTTTTAATTCTATGACACCTAGTTTTTTACTACCCATCATTGCTACCTGTATTTCTCTACCTGGAATAAACTTTTCAATTAAAATTTCTTTATAGATGCTCATTTTTTTTAAAATCTTATGAATATCTTTTTTATTACAAATATAAACATCTACACTTGAACCTTCGTTTATAGGTTTAATTACAACAGGAAATTTTAATTTTTTTTCAATTTTTTTAACTATATCTAATTCATTTTTTCCATAAATGTACTTGATATATTTCGGTGTTAATATTTTATTTTTTGTAAATACTTTTTTTGAAATTTCTTTGTCCATTGCTGTGAAAGATGCGATCACTCCAGAATGCGTGTAAGGAATTTTTTGAGTTTCTAGTATTGTTTGAATATATCCATCTTCACCAAATTGGCCATGCAAAGCATTAAATATTATATCTGGTTTATAGAATTTTATATTTTTTAATAAATTATTGTCAGGTTCACACGTCTTAACTTTATATCTATTTTTTTTTAGTTCTTTGGTTACTTCTTTGCCGGTTTCTAGGCTTATAAGTCTTTCTTTTGATATTCCTCCACAAAGAACTAAAATTTTTTTTTTCATTTTTACTCCAATATCTTGATTTCTTTTTCTAATTTAATTCCTGTTTCTCTTTCAACACTATCTCTAACAAATTCAATTAATCTATTCATATCACTAAAGCTCGCATTATTCTTATTTACAAAGAAATTACAATGTTTACTGGAAATACAAGCATCACCAAAGCTAGTATCAAGTGGTACTGATTGTTTAATTAGTTCCCAAACTTTTTTATTAGTTTGATTGATGGGGTTTTTAAATGTACTTCCACTTGTTTTAATTTTAGTGGGTTGAGTGCTATCTTTTTTATTTCTTAGTTCAAGAACTTCTTTTTTAATTATTTTTGGATCTTTTTTTTCACCTTTAAATGATGCACTTAAAAAAATTAAATCATCAGATAAATTATTATTTCTATATTCAAATAAGACCTTATCAGCAGGCATTGTTATAACTCTACCTAGCCTGTTAATTGCTTGTATGGAAATTAATATATCTTTAAACTCTTTGTCAAAACAGCCTGCATTCATCTTTAGGCCACCACCTATTGTCCCCGGTATGCAAGCTAAGAACTCAAAACCACTCAATCCTTTATCTAGAGCAAAATCAGATAATTTTTTATCAGTACAGGCGCTACCTGCTACGATAATATCATTGTCCAACAAAGAAATATTAGAAAAATTTTTACCTAGTTTAATAACTATTCCATCAAATGTGCCGTCGCTAACTAAAGTGTTTGAGCCAGCGCCAAGAATATAAATTTTTTGATTTGTCGCAAATTTTTTTAAGAATAAAATTAAATCTGAAAGAGAATCTGGCTTGAAATAAACTTTTGTTTTTCCACCAATATTAAACCAATTACTTTTTTTTAAATCATAATCAAAATATAATTTACTATCAATTTCATTAGAAAATCTTTTAATTTCTTCAATTAACATTGTATTAGCTTTGGTAACTCTTTCATCCATGTCGAAATAGTCCCAGCACCCATCCCAATAACTATTTTTTTTCCATAAATCTTACTTTTTATAAATTTAGCTAATTGATATTGATCGTCAATTAAAAATAATCTGACTTTTGAAACTCTAATAATATCTTTTGCAAAATTACTATAATTAAATCCCAATTTCATTTTTTCTCCTGCCGCATACACTGGGCACAAAATTACTGTATCTGCTTTTTTAAATGATAAGGTAAATTCTTTTTTTAAATCTCTCAATCGTGAAATTCTATGTGGTTGAAATACACAAATTATTTCTTCTTTTTTATATGCAGCTCTTACACCATTTAGAAGTTCTTTTATCTCTGTTGGGTGATGGGCATAATCATCATAGAAATTTGTCTCTCGATATGTAAAAATTTTGTTAAACCTTCTTTGAACACCTTTAAATTCTTTTAGACCTTTTTTTATGATTACTTTTGATATTCCTATTGTTGAAGCAACAGCTGCTGCTGCTGTCGAATTCCTAATATTGTGGATTCCTAGAAGAGGAATCTTAATTTTACTGATTAGTATGTTTTTTTTTCCAGGTAATCTAATTGATAGATCGTATTGAGAAAACTCTTTTGTTTGTTTTATATTTTTTATATGAAACTGAGATTTTGGATTAGTTCCATAAGTATAATAATTTTTTATTTTAATTTTTTTTAATACTTCAATATTGATTTTGTCATCAATACAGATAAATGATTTTCCAAATGAAGGCACTTTATTAATAAATTTTACAAATAGTTTTTTAAGATCTGTCATAGATTTATAAAAATCCATGTGTTCTCTGTCAATATTAGTAACAATTGAATATGTGGGGGGTACGTGTATAAAGCTACCATCTGACTCATCAGCTTCTAATATGCACCAATCACTCTTACCTAACTTTGCAGAATTTTTTAATGAATTAAGAACACCACCATTAATTATTGTTGGGTCTAGTTTTGTTTTAGAAAATATTGACGCTAATAAAGAAGTCGTAGTTGTCTTTCCATGCGATCCAGTTACAACAATATTCTTAGTTAAAGAAACTATGTGAGCAAGCATTTCACCTCTTTTATAAACTGGAAGCTCCTTTTTTTTTGCCTCAATAAGTTCTGGATTATTTTTTTTTATTGCAGAAGAAACAACCAATATAGTAGCTTTTTCTATATTTTTTTTTGTATGGTTGATTGAAATTTTAATTTTATTTTTTTTTAATCGATCGATATTTTTATTATTAGAAATATCACTACCTTGAACATTAAATCCCATCCCTTTCATTATCAAAGAAAGGCCACTCATTCCGATTCCTCCTATACCCACAAAATGTATGACCTCAGTTTTTGCTAATTCAATTTTCATTAATAGTAGTTATGATTTTTTGATTTATATTATTCCATGTATTTTGATAGTTAAAATTCTTCATATTTATTTTTTTTTGCAAATATTCTTCTTTATTCTCAATAATATTAGTCAATTTGTCTGTTAACTTAATATTAGTAATTTCACTTTGATTCAAAATCCAGTTACAGCCAAGTTCTTGATAAAACAATGCATTTTCAAACTGGTGATTATCTTTTGCACTTGGTAATGGTATTACTAAATGAGGAATATTTAAAAAAATTAATTCTGCTAAAATTGAGGCACCAGCTCTTGTATGCATATATTTGATTTGTTCATAAAATTAGATATATTTTCATTAAAATCAAATAATTGATTTTCAATGTTATTTTTTAAATAAAAATCTTTTAAATATTTGTAATTTTTAATGCTTGTTTGCTGAAAAATTTTTAATTTATATTTTTTAGAAATTGTCAATATCGATTCATTGACCAAAGTGTCAAATAATTTTGCTCCTTGGCTTCCACCTATTATTAATAAATTAATCTCTTTATCTATAGTGGTTTCAGCTACTTTGACAGAATAAAATTCTTTTCTTAATAATGTTGGAATTAAAGAAATCTTATTCTTTAATTTATATGAAAAATTTTTAATTTTATCAGAATAACAAAAAATTTTTTCACAAGAATTAATAAAAAGTTTATTTGATCTACCTAAAACTATATTTGGTTCAAATAAAAATAATCTTATTTTAAGAATTTTAGATGCCACACATAAAGGCAAGGACATATAACCTCCTGTAGATATCACAGTTTCAATTTTTTTTTTTTTTAATAGATAACAAGACTTAAAGACTAGAAATATTATCAAAAAAAACTGGAATGGAAGAAAAAAAATATTTTTAGATACCTTGGGTACATTAATAATTTCTAAATTATATTTATCTTTATCTAAAAATTTAATACCCCTTTCATCAGAGGTCATTAAAATATTAAAATTTTCTTTTAGATGGTCATAAATTATTGTTGCGGGTACTACGTGACCCCCAGAACCACCTGTGCTAATTAAGATATTTCTTTTCATACTAATTAATTTTTCTTTTTGTTAAATTTAAAATTATACCTGACAATATAGACACTCCTATAATTGATGAACCTCCATAACTTAAAAATGGCAAAGTCATTCCTGTAGTCGGGAATAGTCTTATATTCACTCCCACATGTATTAATGCTTGTGATACAATAAGAGTGATTAATCCCACCAACACTAGTTTTTTTTTTTCACTTTCTTCTAAATAAATTTTTTTAAATATGTTGTAGATAAAAAATAAAAAAACAAATAATAATAAAATAATCACAACAACTCCAAACTCTTCCGATATTACGGATATAATATAATCAGTGTGTGCTTCAGGCACTCTATTTTTCAAGGTACCTTCACCAATTCCTTTACCAAAAAAACCACCATTAGAAATTGCATCTATAGCTTTTTCAGATTGAAAATTATGTGTACCACTATCAGGATTAATAAATGATAGAATTCTATTCCTTATATAGTCAAATTTAGGAATAAAAAATATCACATATAGTAATGATATGAATGAAGTACAAAAAAAAGTAAGGAAAACCATCAAACTTATTCCTGAAACAAAAACTAAAGTTAACCATGACAAAAAAATAAGGAGTGTTTGACCAATATCAGGTTGTATCATTAATAAAATTGATATTGGGACTATTGTAATAAAACTAAAAACATATTTGTAATAAACATTAAAATTTTTTTCACTACATAAAATAGTAGCAAGAAAAATTATTACAAATGGTTTAATAAGCTCTACTGGTTGAAATCTTGGTAAAAAAAATAAGTCTAACCATCTTTTTGATCCCTTAACCTCAACACCAAGAATTGGAACTAAAAATAAAAGAAATAAAGAAATAAAGAATAGTAAGATAGAAAATCTAAAAAGATTTTTTTCACTAATAAATGAAAAAAAAATTAATATCAAAATTCCAAGAAGAATATATGCCAAGTGCTTAAAAAAAAAAAAATAATTATCTGTATCTAATTTATCAGACGCAATTAACGAGGTCGAAACAAAGGAAAAAAATAACCCCAAACTAAACAAGAATATTATTAATAAAAAAATTGTCTTATCAATATTTCTCCACCATCCATGATAAAATTTATATATTGAATTACCGCTTAACATGATTTAATTTTTTAATAAGGTTATTGAAAAACTTACCTCTTTCTTCGAAATTTTTAAAGCTATCGAAAGAAGCTGCTGCTGGACTAAAGAGAATAGTTTTATGTTTTAAATTCTTGTCATTTTTTATATCTAAAAAAAGTTTTTTAATTAAAGATTTTAAATTTATAAAAGATTCATAGTTCATTTTTTTTTTTAATTCATTTCTGAAAAATTTTTTATCTTTTCCAAAAATGTATGCTTTAAAATTTTTACAATCTTTTTTCATTAATAAGAGTCTATCCCCTCTTTTAGCTAAACCACCAACTATCCAATGAACATTAGACATTGATTTTATAATACTTGCTGATGATGAAAAACTGGTGGCTTTAGAATCGTTAATAATCGTTAAATATTTGGATTTAAAAATTATTTGCTGCCTATATTTTAAACCATTAAATTTATCCAATACTTTAAATAATATTTTTTTTTTAATTTTAAATATTTTCGCTATCTCCAAAACAAAAGATAAGTTTTCCTTATTTCCATCTGTCATGAAATATAAATTATTTATTTTTTTTAAGATTGTGGAATTCATCCGTTTATTAATTTTAATGATTTTAGGTAAATACTTCTGCTTTATTAATTCTCTTTTTATGTAATAATTATTAGTGTTTAAAATTGCATAATCATTTTTAGTCTGATTTTTTATTAACTTAAATTTTGCTCTAATATAATTTTTCAATGTTTTGTGTCTCTCTAAATGATCAGGTGAAATGTTAAGTATTGCTGAAATATTAGATTTAAAGAATTTGCTATAATCTAGCTGATATGAAGAGGCTTCAATTACAAAAACAGTCTTTTTTGTAATATTTTTTTCTGATAAAATGGGATTACCTATATTTCCTACTAATCGAACATCCATTTTTTGCTTCTTTAATACCCTATATACAATTTCTGCGGTAGTAGACTTTCCATTTGTGCCTGTAATAGTTATATTTTTATTTTCAAAGTATTGACTATAGAAAATGTCTAAATCAGTATTAATTTTTTTTTTATTTATTTTTAAAAAATTATTTAGTTTGCATTTATTAATGTTAATTCCGGGGCTAATTATTATATAATCAATTTTTTCATTTAATATTTTTTTATAGCTTATTAAACTCTTTTTAATTTCAGTTACAGTTTTATTATTTTTTTTATCATCATATAAAAAAACTTTATTTATTTTTTTTAAAAATTTAAATGCTGATAAACCACTTTTACCAAGACCGTAGATTAAAATTCTTTTTTTAAAAAAGATATTTTTATAATTTAACATTATCTTAATTTTAGTGTTGCCAATCCAATCATTGCAAGAATTATAGAAATAATCCAAAATCTAATTACAACAGTTGATTCTGCCCAACCCTTTTTTTCAAAATGGTGATGTATAGGTGCCATTCTAAAAACTCTTTTTCCAGTGATCTTAAAAGATAAAACTTGAACAATAACTGATACTGCTTCCAATACAAATAATCCTCCAGTTATTGCTAAAACAATTTCATGTTTTGTAATTATTCCAATAGCTCCAAGTGATCCACCGAGTGCTAACGATCCTGTATCTCCCATGAATATTTTTGCTGGAGGAGCGTTAAACCATAAAAAGCCTAAGCAAGCTCCGATGATTGATCCACAAAATACAGAAACTTCACCCATTCCTTCTATATAAGATATTTGTAAATATTCAGAAAAAACTATATTACCAGTCACATAACTAATAAATGCAAAACATCCCGCAACAAGTATAACCGGAACAGTTGCTAAGCCATCAAGTCCATCAGTTAGATTAACAGCATTTGATGACCCCACAATTATAAAAACAGAAAATGGGATAAAAAACCAACCAAGATTTATTATAATATCTTTGAAAAATGGAAGATATAAATTCGTTAATTCTTCATTTTGAGAAAAATGACTCATCATAACTATACCAATTATTGCTATTATAATTTGAGAAATAATTTTAAACTTAAAAGAAATACCTGATGAATTTTGAAATTTGATTTTACGATAATCGTCGTATGCTCCAAGTAATCCAAAAGATGTAACAATAAAAAGTAAAAACCAAATATAGATATTAGATAAGTCTCCCCAAAAAAGTATTCCTGAAAATAAACCCAAAAGTATCAGCACTCCTCCCATTGTTGGTGTGCCAATTTTTTTTACTATATGTTCTGAGGGTCCATCATCTCTTATTGGGTCTAAAATTTGTCTAGCAGAAAAAAAATTAATGAAAGGCGTTCCAACCAACAGAACTACAATCATTGATGTAAAAATTGCTAAACCAGTTCTAAAAGTAAGGTACTTAAAAACATTGAGGAATGAGTATTGATCTATTAATTCTAAAATAAGACTATATAGCATTAATTTTACCAGTTTTTATATCATTTGTTATTTTATTAAGTCCCGTAGAGTTTGAGCCTTTGATCATCAGATAATCATTATTATTTATATTGTTTTTTATCAAATCAATTATTTGTGAATTCTTTTTTAAAATTAGACCTTTTTTACTGTTATTAATATTTTTATAAGTATCTTTTATATGTTTACCCACAACATTAACAATATTTATCGAAGTTCCATTAATAATTTTGCTAATTTCTTTATGTAGTTTTTTTGAGTGTTTGCCTAGCTCTAGCATATCTCCAAGGATTAAATGTTTTTTTGAATTGTTTACTTTCATGCTATCAAAATTTTTTAATGCAGATTTAAGTGAAAGTGGATTTGAATTGTAGCTTTCATCTATAAGGTTCAAATTTTTTTTAAATATTTTTATTCTTGAAATGTCTCCCCGACCATTGAGTATTTTGTGATTATAAAAAATATTATTATTTAATTTTTTAATATCTTTAAAGATTGATATAATCAAGACTGTTGCTAATAAATTTTTTATATCATTTTCAAAATTTGAATTAAGAAAAAAATATTTTTTTGATTTATCTATATTTATTGAAACTTTATATTTTAATTTTTTCTTTTTAATAAAATCCAAATTGACTTCACAGTTTTTCTTATTAATACTGAAGGAGTAAATCTTAAGTTTTCTTTTTTGAGCTATTTTTTTATGTAAATTATAAAATTTATCATCAGCATTTAATACAAGGCTCCCACCATCTTTTATATTTTTTATAATCTCAGATTTTGCTAGAGCAATTTGTTTGATATTTTTAAAATTTTTGGCGTGAGCATAGGAGATGTTTGTAATTACTCCTACATCAGGTTTGATGATTTTGGACAAATAATCAATTTCACCCTTTTTATCCATACCAATCTCAAAAACACCAAATTCATCATTTTGTTTTAAATTAAATAAACTTAACGGAACACCAAATTTATTATTAAATGATTTTTGTGAATATGTAGTATTGCTAATTTTATTGAGAGTCTTTCCAACTAGCTCTTTAAGAGAAGTCTTTCCACAACTACCTGTAATAGCTATAATTTTACTCAATGAATTATCTCTTAATAATGTGGATGATTTTGTTAAAAATTTCAAGGTATCTTTTACCTTAATTTGTTTAGGTTTGTTTTTTAAATTATTAACTATCGCTAAAGATGCACCTCTTTTAAAAGCTTCTTGTATAAATAAATTACCATTCTTTTTTTTTCCTTTAATTGCAAAAAAAATATCATGTCTTTTAATTTTTTTTGAATTAATTGATGCATTATTAATTTTAGTTTTTAATGAAATCTTATTCGTTCTACTTATTTCATTTAAAATATTTAATTTAATATTATTTGATAAGCTTTTATTTTTAGTGTTTATATTTTTTAATATTTCTTTTTTGTCAGAAAATAATTTTTTACTATTTCCATAGTCTTGAGTATTTTCATGCCCCTTACCTGCTACAATTAAGATATCACCTATATTTAGGTCAAGTATTGCTTTTTGTATTGCTTTAGATCTATCGGGAATTTCAAAAAAATTTGATTTATTAATTTGTTTTTTAATTGATAGTCTTATTTTTTTTGGATTTTCATTTCTTGGATTATCATCCGTTAAATATATCTTATCACAATAACTGTTTACAATCCTGCCCATCATTGTTCTTTTTGATTTGTCTCTATTTCCCCCACAACCAAAAACAATTGAAATTTTTTTATCTTTAAATTGTTCTTTTAAACTTTGCAAACATGCTTTTAATGCTCCTGGTGTGTGGGCATAATCCAGTATAACTCTAGATTTATTTTTTATATCTCCAACTTGTTCTAATCTACCATTTACTGGTTTTACTTTATTAATTGATTTAATTATTTTTTTAAATTTTAATCCACTTTTTTCTGCCGCAAGCATTGCCATTAAAATATTCTTTATTTGTATTTTTCCTATTAAAATTGTTTGAAATATATAAATTTTGTTTCTATATTTAATTTCAACTGACTGTTTTCCTGCTGAATATTTGTGGGAAATTATACTTAAACTGCTTTTATAATTAGATATAGTTTTAATATTAAGTTTTCGTCTTAAAGCTATATTTCTAATTTTTTTATATTCTGGAATTTCTATATCAGTAATTACGTTTGAGTTTTTTTTAATTAATTTTTCAAATAAATATAATTTTGATTTAAAGTAATCTTTAAAATTTTTGTGATAATCTAAATGATCGTGTGATAAATTTGTAAAAATTCCTATCTTAAAATTTAAGCCATCTAATCTATGTTGTTTTAATCCATGACTTGAGGCTTCTAATATTACATTATCTATTTTTTGCTTTTTGATTTTTTCTAAATATGAACTTAATTCAATTGGGTCCAGCGTAGTATTCGAAACGTTTTTTTTATAGTTTAAAGTATTAACGCCTAAAGTTCCAATTGATGCAGCTTTTTTTTTATTTAATTTCAATATTTGTAAATAAAAATCTGATACTGATGATTTGCCATTGGTTCCAGTAACTGCAATTAAATTTTTTGGCTTATTTTTGATAATACCATAAGCAGTTTCAGATAATGACTGTCTTACATTTGCTGATTTTATATAAAGTATATCATTTTTTATACCCTCAAATTTTTGATTTGAAACAACTGTTTTTACACCTTTTTTAATTGCGTCATTTATAAATTTATTTCCATCTATTTCGTTTCCCTTAATTGCAAAAAAAATATTATTCTTTTTACAGGTTAAGCTACTAAAGCTAAGTCCTGAAAAATAATGCTTTTTATATTCTGAATTTACTTTCTTAAAAAAGTTACCTATCAACATATGTGAATTAATTTTCTATATATTTTGTGGCTAAAATAGGCCCAATTTTTTCTATGATTTTGCCTGCTACTTCAACTGAAGTCCAACCGGCAGTATTGAAGGGTGTTCCCTTATATGATCCTTTTTTATTTTTATATGCATAGATGTAATCTTCTGATGTTTTTGGTTCATCTAACAATACTATCAATACAAATTTAGGCTTTGATGTAGGAAAAATTGACGCGAAAGTATTAACTTTCGCTTTTCCTGTATAACCACCAATTGTTGCTTTTTCAGCTGTTCCAGTTTTTCCACCAATTTCATAACCCTTTATATTTGCTAAACCAGCCGTACCTTCTTTTGTAGTTACAATTTTTCTCAATATTAGATTTATTTTTTTAGAAACTCCTTTTTTTATTATTCTTTTATTTTTTTTTGGTTTTAAATGATCTGGGCTTATTAAAGTTGGTTTAATTTCAAATCCTCCATTAGAAATAATGGCATAAGCTTTTGCAAGTTGCAAAGGTGTTGTAGTTATACCGTGTCCAAATGATACTGTTGCAAGTTTACATTTTCCCCATTTAAAAGGGATAGGCTCACCAACTTCCTCTATATCAAAATTTATTTGATGTAAGATACCAATTTTTTCTAAGAAAGATTTTAGTCTTTCTATTTCTAACTTTTGCCCGATTCTAACTGAGCCAATATTTCCAGATCTTATCAAAATTTCTTCAACAGTTAAATCTGATGGGATTTCATTGTCATATTCTGTTATTGTATTTTTTCCACATCTTAATTTTTTTTCTAAATTTAAAAATTTTGTTTCCGGTTCTATCAATCCTGCATCTAAGCCAGCAGCGACAGTAAAGGTTTTAAAAACAGAGCCTAGTTCATAAACGGCTTTTGTAGCTCTATTGATATAATTAATATCGTTTATTTTTTTTCTTTTATTCAGATTAAAGTCTGGATAAGACACCATTGATATCACCTCTCCACTATTTACGTCCATTAAAACAACTGCACTACCTTTACTTCTAAAAATTAAATTAAATTTTTTTAATTCCTCTCTTATTAAAAACTGTATGTCTACATCAACAGTTAATTTGAGAGGCTCTTTTATAAGTTTTAACTTTTCGTCAAAAGATTTTTCAATTCCAGATATTCCATTATTGTCATCATCAATTTGTCCAATAATATGACTAAAAAGATTTTTCTGAGGGTATACTCTTGTTAACTTTTCTTCAGGTTTTATAGCTTTATCTCCAAGTAACATAATTTTTTCGTAATTTATCGCTGATATTTTTTTTTCAAAATAAAAAAATTTGTTTTTATTAAGTTTTTTTTTAACTTCTGAATAATTTTTATTTGGAAATATTAATCGCAAATTAATTAATAATTTTTTTTTATCTATAACTTCTACTGGGTTAATTCCAATATCTATTGAGCTCACTGTTTTAACTAGATAATTTCCGTTTCTATCTATAATGTCTGCTCTATAATTTTTCTTGTTTATAGGTAAATTTTTTTTTTTAATATTTGATTTTAATGAACCAAGATGGAGAAGTTGAATTGAATAGATTGCTGAAATTATTATAAAAACAAAGAAAATAAATGCCACTCTGTTAAATTCTATTTTTAAATTTGACTTACTTTTTTTGTATGAAAATTCATTTTCATATTCCTCTAAAAATATATTTTGATTATTATCTTTATTCATTGGGTTGAACCTTATCTATAAGATTGGTACTTATTAGATTATTGTTTCTTATAGATATTTTCTTAATTTTAGTAATATCAGTCTTTATTAAATCATTTTCAAAATACTGATTCTGATATTGTATTAATTTTTCTGGTGAGCTTAAATAATTATATTCTAACATTACATCACTAAATTCTGTCTTTAATGATCTAATATTTTCATTTTTAGAAAAAATTAGATCTTCAATTTCTTTTGTTGAATTTTTTACTAATGATGTGGCTAATATTAATATTAAGATGGATCCTAATGCTATTTTTTTCATAATTTTTTAGAAAAGTTTTCGATTTCAATCAGGTTATTAAATTTTTCTAAAATGTCTGTTTCAAAATCATAGAAATCTTCTTTTTTTATGACATATCTTAATTTTGCAGATCTGGAGGGTGGGTTTTCATTAATTTCTTTTTCAGATGGTGTTATTGGTTTTTTGTTAATTAATTTAAATAAATTTATTTTATCTTCTTCTTTTGGCATGTATCTTGAAATACTTTTATTTTCTGACAAGCTTTTAAAAAAATATTTTACAATTTTATCTTCTAATGAATGAAAGGTAACAACTGCAATCACCCCATCTTTTTTTACAATTTTGGCTGCATTTATAAGTCCATAAATCAATTCACTAATTTCTTTATTTACAAAAATTCTTAATGCTTGAAATATTTTTGTTGCACTGTGTGTCTTGTAATTTTTTTTTCTTTTTGATGACTCCACAATTCTCACCAATTCTTCAGTTGTAATTTCACGAGATTTCCTATCTTCAATAATATTATGTGCAATTCGTTTACTTTCTTTTTCTTCTCCAAAATATCTAAATATTTTTTCAAGCTCTTTTTCATCTAAAAAATTTATCGCTTCTTTTGCAGAAAAATCATTAATACCCATTCTCATATTAAGCTCTCCAACAGATTCAAAAGAGAGACCTTTTTTTGGATCTTTTATCTGTGTATAAGAATAACCTAGATCAAAAATTACTCCTTTTATGTTTTCATTTTTAATTTTTAAATTATTAAGTTGACTAAATTTCAGATTCTTAAATAGGAACCTATTTTCAAATTTTTTTTCAATTTCCTTAGCTTTTTTATGACTTTCTAAATCTCTATCTATGGCTATTACTTTTGTTTCTGAAAAATCTAAAATTTTTTTTGTATATCCACCTTGACCAAAAGTGCAGTCAATAAATGTGCCACCATTTTGAGGGGTAATTATGCTAACTATTTCAGCTAGCAATACCGGATAATGATTTTTCACATCCGGTATTATGGTGTCTATCATTTTTTTTTTTGAAGACCATTAATTCTTTTGTCTTCTTAAAAATGCTGGAATTTCTAGATCATCATCCTCTGAAATATTTTCTGAAGTTTCAGGAGATAATAAGCCTTCCGTTTCTGAAGTTGTACTATCCGAACTAAATAGATCTGGAGCGTCTTCACCTTCTACACCAAAGTTTTCAAGTCCATTAGAAACATGAT
>MDTF01004315.1_pt1 | contig 15621 bp, 14 predicted proteins | sample 811191 | NCBI WGS metagenome assembly MDTF01 (sample SAMN05326649, study PRJNA326480) | marine metagenome | isolation source: seawater | place: Southern Ocean | collected 2011 | reverse complement strand
CACGCCACCAAAACCACCAAGTGGTTTAGATCGAAAAAGACGTTGATGAAATACTATGACCAGATGGTTAGTTTTAGTGCTTGGCCTAGATGTTTGCATATCTAACTTCTGACCTTTGGATCAAGCAGACTGTATGTCAGATCAACCACTAGATTTATAAGTAAAATAGACACACCAACAACTAAAAAGACGCCAGTTACAACTGGATAATCTCGCTGAAAAACAGCTTCCAGCAGCATCAAACCCATACCGGGTATGACAAAGATTTGCTCCAAAATGACTGCACCACCAATAAGCAACGGCGCTTGAAGACCAACTAACGTGACCACTGGGATCAAACAATTCCTCAGAGCATGGCGGACTATTACTACACTTTCTTTCAGCCCCTTCGCTCTGGCAGTTCGAATATAATCCTGTCGTAAAACCTCTAACATCATAGTCCGAGTCATACGCATTGTTACTGCTGATAACGAAAGACCTAATAAAATCGCTGGAACAGACATGTGAGCTAGGTTGGCCACCGGATCTTCCAAGAACGGCGTATATTGCAACGGAGGCGCCCAGCGCCACCAAACTGAGGGAAAGACCATTACAAGGGTCGCCAACCAAAAACTGGGTACTGCGAGCATTAGAAGAGAGAATGAGCGGGTAATATAATCACCCATAGAGTCTTGTCTCATCGCCGAATAGATCCCTATAGGAATCGCTACTGACAAGGCAACAAGCAAGGCAAGGAATCCCAACTCAAAAGTGATAGGTAACGTGAGGGCTAATTGCTCTGTGACAGGAGTGTTTTGCCATAAAGAGCGACCTAGATCCCCGCTCAAAACGTCCATCATCCAAACAAAATATTGAATATAAATAGGTTTATCCAGACCCAGGGCAGCCTCGATCATAGCTCTATCATTACCCGTCGATATATCATTTTGTGCGAGCATTAAATCGATTACATCGCCAGGGATCATTCGTATCGACGCGAATACAATAATACTTGTAAAGATTAGGGTGGGTAAAAGCGCAAGAAGGCGCCTGATGATCAGCAGTCGCATGCTTTCCTGCCTTGCATTCGCTTACTTATTAACAGCTTTGTTATCGAACAAAGCTGGTTTTTTAAAAATTGCTGAACTGTTCGAAATTCATTCGGATCCATGACAAGCAACTGAGTGAGCGACATGCCTGTAACCGGTCTAATTCGCATAGATCCACTGCAAGGCCTTCACTGCGCTATAGAAAGATCTACATACTTCCCCTCTGTTTTAGCAAAATAAATGAGATCATCTACAAATTCGGAAAGGATAAGATCGACGTAAGTAATACGTTGAGCGGGGTAATGCAGCAGTAGAAAAGATGTTGAAAGGTAAGAGCATATCTGCCAAGAAATTCGCACATTCTCAGTTACTAAATATGGGGCTAATTTAGCCTCTATTTCTTGATCTATTAAAAAAGAACCGTTTTTTATAAGCGAAACCAGATGACTGGGCATATTACGCCCGACATATACTGTCTTACTCTCTCCCTCGAGAAGAAAAGTCTCTCCTTTTCGCTCTAGAAAATCTAAAACAGACCCCGCTAGATACTCCAACCCCTTCCCCACAAGAACCCCTAATTGAGAGGGCCTAAAGTCTAGCTCTTATTAGTTTGACTTTTTAGCACTAGCGCGCCCGCCCTTTTTATTCTTTTTACCTGCAATATATCGTGTCAAAAAATCTAAAAGAAAGGATTTATCCTCCTCCTCTAACCCATCAAATCTTGTTTGTAGGCTATTTTGCTTCAAAAATGTTTTCGGACTTGAGCTATTTTCCTCTCCAAACATAAGCCATTGTTCAGAAACATTGAAAGTTTTAGCTAGCGCTTCTAAATGGCGCTTCTTAACATTATTAGTCTCGTTTTCCCACTTGGCGACAGAACCATGCTGTACACCAATAATATCTGCAACAGCCCGAAGAGACATTCCACTGCTCAGGCGCAGTGATTTCAACCGTTGGCCAATACTCATTTACTATTTTTCCATTATGAATTAGAAGTTTAGGCCTTAAAGAAGCTTACCCACGGTTATCTTAATAAGATACTACTTATATCGCAAGAGGAAACGCCGCGTTACAATAACTAAATTAACAATTCTTCCGATATTGGATGAAAACTCGAGCAGGTCCGCTGTAGCGAATCTGCCGTAAGTCCTGACACACCATATACTTCAACAGGAACTCCGTGATCGTACTTAATAGTTTTAATGAGCAGATCAAAGTCGCCATCCCCAGAAAGAAGAAACATGCGATCTAGCTCAGCAGCACTATGCAGCATATCAATGGTAATACCCACATCCCAGTCTCCCTTTGCAGATCCATCAGCCCTTTGGATATAAGGTTTCAATTTTATCGAGAATCCAATATGCCTGAGTGCGGTTTGAAATTTCCGCTGGCTTTCGTCATTGCGATCTGTCGCGTAAGCAACCGCCGTCATAATTTGTCCGCGGGCCGACAAAATCTTCCACAAGGTGCGATAGTTAAACTGTCTACCAAACGTATCTTTCGTCGTGTAGTAAATATTTTGAACATCAACAAAAATGCCAATTCTTTCCATGAGTAGTACTCGTTATTGTGTAAATGCGCACCGCAGTGTGAAATAATTAAAAAGGCTAGGTTATAACGCGCTTAGCTGCTCTGCGCATTGTGCTTTTTTTCATTACAACCTCTCATCCTTCTTCATCAGAACAGCTCATTATCGCGCCAAAAGATCTTCGAAAAGAGGCGCCAAAATCAGGCCAAACCCTGTCTCCTAACCTCTTCTCATCTTATCTCGGCCAGTGAGAAAACATTCGAGGTCTTTGCGCTTGGCTAAGCCAGCACGGTAAATTACTTATATATTTGCTAATTAATTTTAGTGCAAATATCGTTTCAACCATCCATATGCAATTAAAGAAGTAAGAAGTGCTGAAAATATTGTGCCGACAAATATACCTCTATAGCCAAACAGATAATCCCCTAAAAGTGCAAAGGGAATTGAGAATGCGAACATTTGCATTAAGGATATTGCTAGAGGAGGACTTGGCTTACCTAACGCATTAAAACTGCTAACACAATTCATCGTCACCCCCATTAGACCGATGGCTAATGGCGCAATAAGCAAATAGTGTCTAGCTGCGTCGACTACATTTTGGTCGTCGCTTACTTGCCCGACTAAATAAGGTCCTATTAATATCAAAACTAAGTAAGCAAGAACTCCCCAACTCAATGAAAAAAGATTGGCGAGGCGAATTGCTCTTGAAACTCTGTCAGGAAATCTTGCGCCCCAATTTTGCCCGACAAATGGTGCTACGCTCATCGACAAGCCCCACATGACCATAGCTAACATGGTTTCGATACGTGACGCTAGACTAAAACCGGCGACCACGAATTCGCCATGAGCAGCCAATAATCGAGTAATGATGCTTAATGTCATGGGCCCTATTAGATTAGCGGCGATCGCAGGTAGGCCTACGTAAAGAATTTCTGCACAGGAATTAAAAAAACCTTCGCTATCAAAAACTAAAAAGCCATCTTTACGAATGAAATATAGATACAATAAAAAACTAAAAAATCTTGCTGCAACAAATGCCATAGCGGCTCCGGGCAGACCGAATCCTAGGAAGTCAGCAAAACCGAAAATAAAAAAGGGACCAAATAAAACCTGCAATCCAGCACCTGAAGTCATTAGATAACTTGGTTTTACTGCGTCACCAACAGCTCTCATTAACGACGAACCAACCATAGCAATCGCAAAAAAAGGCAACCCAACAAACCAAAATGTCATGTATTCGATTGCTAAATCAGAGGTTTTAGTTCCTGCCCCTAAAACGCTAAATATAAATTCTAAATTTGGAAAAATTATCAAGGATACAATGGTTACGAAAATCAACGTAAAAAGAAGGCTGTGAGACAGAATCTTTTTTGCCGCAGACAAATCATTCGAACCGACAAGTCTCGCCACCACAGAGGAGGCCCCAACAGCAAGGCCCATTGTCATGCTTTGCATCAGCATCACTAAAGGAAAGGTGAAACCCAAGGCTGCTAACTCTGCGGTACCAAGCAAACCAATATAGATGCTTTCCACTAGATTAGCAGCCATAACAGCTACTAACCCAAGGACCATAAAACTAGTGAGCCGCACTAGGTGCCGGCCTTCATACCCTATCGTTAGATCATTCGAGCTTGGTTTTGATGGTCTTGTTTCTTTTTGATTAATTCGTATTCTCGATATTTCTAGGTTCCCTGCTCTCTGCCAGCTTTTGCCTTATTTCGGCATGTCTTTTCTGATCTAACTTATAGCCTCCATACAGAGCAGCTGCAATTAACCCCCAAATCATAGCAAATGGACCGTCTATCACCCCTAGAGCATATATTTTGTCTGGATGTATTTCGCTGGCAGCGACGCCCTGAGGGAATTCAATTACATCTAGCGCAATACCTGCAACAACATGACCAATACCGTTGGTCACTTTTGCAAAAAAAGTTCTGGCGGAATAAAATATACCCTCTTGTCTGCGCCCTGTTTCGGCTTCATGCTCGTCTGCAATATCCGCCAGGGCCGACATCACACTGATATTAAGAATAGAACCGCAAGCGGAAGCAATAATGCCGAAAAAGACTACAAAGCTAACTAACGTCCAAGTAGTGTTTGCGGGTGCTAAATCAAAAAGACGAAGTGTTACTGCGGAAGACCAAGCAATACTAAGCCCCACCGCACTCAGAATGATCGCCCAACGTTTCTCTATAATCTGATGTACTTTTGCCGTTACAGCAAAGCCAATCGCGTAACCGAATACATTACCAAGTATTAGCCATCCTATCTGTTCGTCAGTAAATTCCCAATAAAATGTTGCCATATAAAGACTTAACGTTTCGTGGGTGCCAATTGTTATCGAAAGCGAAAAAAGACCAAGTAAAAGGTAACGATAATTTTTATTGCCGAAAGTTTTAAAAATATCAGCAAACAATTGCTTCAAACTAAATGGTGGCAAATCATCTGGTGCTTGAACCATTTTCTGTATCTGGTCGCGTGTTGCATAAGCGGACAACAGCATACAAATCATGACAAGGGATACACAAAAATAAACAACTGGATTGTAGGCCTCTTGGGTCATTCTACCATTATCGAAGCTGGGAAAAACGACGAACCAAACCACGCAGTGCATAACAATCACACCAATATACGTAAATACATTGTTGTAGCTCATTATCCGAGTGCGTTCGATATATTCAGTGCTCAGCTCAGCTCCCATAGCCAAATGAGGGACTGCAAATAATGTCGAGCAAATTCTCATCAAAACCAAAAACATAGCAAACCAAAAAAATAATTCGATACCCTCGATACCTGCTGGAGGATTAAAAATAAGGTATATCGTAATCACAAGAGGAAGAGGCGCCGCGTACATAAAGGGGTGTCGTCGTCCCAATTTAGAGCGCCATCGATCAGATATAGAGCCAATCAAGGGATCCGTGATTGCATCCGATGCGATACCTATAGTAACCGCAGCTGCAGTCAGGGTTCCTGACAGCCCGAGTATTTGATTATAAAAAAAGAACGTAAGCGCGTTAAAAATCCAGTTAGTAGCTGCCTCGCCTGTAGCTCCTATTCCGAACGCGAGTTTAGTAGCGTAAGAGACCGTTTTTTTTTCCACCGAACACCTCTAAAATATCGATTACACAAGATTTCTTAAATTACCTGACCATACTAGATTGATATCAGATCTAACGTCCACTTCTCAATTTAGATACCTTTTTCTTAATTGGGCCCATACCTAATACGGCAAATATCCGCTCCGACGCAGTGTTAGCCAACGCAGTTTTGTATATAAGATATCTATATGGTGGCGAGCCGAAGCTATGGCTTTAAGAGGTCTGTCGATGTCTAACCAAGTGTCCGATTTAATCACTCAAGTCACTCCCCTAATCTTCGCGAAGCCCTATCTAAACTTAGGTTACTAAAAATTTTTTAAACTTTCCCGCAAAGGGCTCTAACTAACAATACTAGTAATACACATCTCTAATAAGAGATAGTCAAACTGGTGTCAATTGCCTACAGTTAATATGGCAATCATCCAGAATTAGGGGCTATTATCAGCAAAACACTTGAGGAGCGAGGCAATGGAACTGGTGCACGAAATTGTTGAGATGGAAGAAGAGTTATGCTTTTGGCGAAGAAACATACACGCGCACCCAGAACTTGGGTTTGCAGAGAATAGAACCTCGGACTTTGTCGCAGAAAAGCTGATCGAGTTTGGAATACAAGTACATCGAGGAATCGGCAAAACAGGCTTGGTTGGCGTTTTACGAGAAGGCAACGAAACAAACTCCATTGGCCTTCGTGCAGATATGGATGCACTGCCTATCCACGAAAAAAATCAGTTTGATCATTGCTCAAAAACTGTAGGCACAATGCATGCCTGTGGTCACGATGGCCATACCGTAATGCTACTGGCAGCAGCTAAATATTTAGCGGAGACGCGAAACTTTCAGGGGCAGGTGAACTTTATTTTTCAACCCGCAGAAGAAGGTCTTGGCGGAGCTAGAGCCATGATCAAAGATGGCTTGTTTGAAAAATTCCCCTGTGACCGGATATACGCGATGCACAACGGCCCAGGCTTGCCTGTTGGCAAGTTTTCCGCTGTCCCCGGAGTACGCACGGCAGCTGGCGCGTTCTTTGACATTGATATCAATGGCAAAGGTGGACATGGGGCTTTTCCTCATCTAGCAATTGACCCTATACCAATCGCTGCAGAAGTCGTTAGTGCCTTGCAAACATTAATATCGAGAAGCACTGCCCCAAACGAAAGCGTCGTATTATCGGTTACGAAAATTCACGCCGGCGATGCTTATAATGTAATCCCTGATTCAGCACGTTTATCTGGCACTATCAGAACTTTTTCAATGGAAAAAATGAAGGAACTAAAATCACACCTCAATGCGCTTTCACAAGGCATAGCATCTGCCCACGGTGCCAGCGCAAACCTCATTTTCGAAGTGCCATTTCACCCCGTCGTAAACGATGAAGCAGCAACAACCTTTGCCGGAGACATTTGTGACGCCCTAGTGGGCGAAAATAATGTCTATAGAACAGGCGATCCGGGCACTGGTTCTGAAGATTTTTCTTTTATGACAGAGCAAGTTCCAGGTTGTTATTTAGTAATCGGTAATGGTGAACAAAGCAACGCGCTGCATAATCCAAACTATGATTTTAATGATGAGGCGTTGGTATTCGGCGGCAGCTTTTTTGCGCGAGTCACGGAGAGTGAATTAGCTGTAGATAGAGTTCGATGACATTAGAAGGTCGTTAGAACTCAAGAATCTATTTTCTCGTGACTGGATAATTGCTTGCACGCGTTGAAAATTTTTAATAAAAGCCAAGCTCAAAGGATTTGTTTATTAATCGGTCGAGCTTGCAGAACTCTTTTCCTTGGGAGGCAAAGCAAATATTGAAAGCATAGCGGAAGTAGGAAAGGTCTCCAGACTAATCCCAACAACTCGCCAATGCCTTATTGGCGGCGCCTTATCCCTCTAACGTTGGAGAAATAGATTTATGGATAAAGTGTTAGAAATAGGCGGCTTCAGCGCCGGATTTTGTGGCAGGTTATTTGTGCAAAATAGCCACCAGGTAACCCGAATCGAAACCAATCAGCCGCCGGCTTGGGCGAGCAATACTGCAATGTCGTTATTTTTACATGCCGGGAAAAAACAAGTCCGAATAGATCACAAGGATCTAGCGGAACTGGCATCAAATGCAGATATCGTTATTTTAGAGGCCGCCTCTGCAGATGAAGCCATCGCCTACGGATTCGAACAGTGGTCTGCTCCTATAAAAGTAGTTATCACGCCCTTTGGTCTGAGTGGCCCAAAACGAAATTGGCGAGCCACACCGCACACCTTGTTAGCGATGGGAGGCTATAGTCAAATAATTGGTGATGCCGGCCGAGAACCTCTTTCGCTGCCAGGTCATTATGTGGAATTCCAGGCCGCGCAATTTGCGTTCACCGCCGCCAATGCTTGTAGGTTCGCGAAAGTATCCAATCAAATAGATATCAGCATGTACGAGTCACTCCTTGCGCTAAGCCAATTCACCACTGTTATGTGGAGCTGCGCCGGCAAAGTTCGATCTCGCCATGGGTCAGATTTCTATTGGGTAGTGCCCAGCAATTTATTCTCATGCGCAGATGGCTGGGTTTACATCAATACAGTGCCAACATTTTGGGACGAAATGACGGTTTTCTTAGGCTTACCTGAGTTGATCATTGATCCACGTTTCTCCAACAACGACCTGCGCATGCATAACCGCGACGCTTTGCATGAATTAATTGCTGCTGCCTTGTCGTCCTTATCGAAGAGCGAAATCCGTGAGAGAGCAACAGCGGCTCGAATCCCCGCAGGTGTCATACAAACCTTTGGCGAAGTTTTATCGGACGAACACCTTGCAAAACGAGATTACTGGCAACAAGTAAAAGCTCTGGACCAACAATATTTTACCTCTCCCAGCCTTGGCTATCGAATTAATCAACGGCCCCAACCACAATTTGAGATGCAGGAAGTGATCTCCTACAAGGATATGTCCCATGATTGAATCCGCAATGGTGAATGGACCGCTAAACGGGATACGTATCCTCGACTTGACCCATGTTTGGGCTGGACCTTTAGCAACTCGTATATTCAGTGACCTAGGCGCTCAAGTAGTCAAAATCGAACGGTCTTTGGGACGTGGTATGAAAGTCGCAAGTGTGGAGCCATTAGCCGGCTGGATCGGGGGAACGGCAGGCGAAGAACCATGGAATAACAACGCGGCCTTCGTTAAATTAGCTCGAAATGCCCAAAGCGTTAGCCTAGATTTGAAACGAACTGAAGGCCGAGATCTGTTCCTAAAATTAGTCGCGCTGGCCGACGTGGTTATCGAGAACTTTAGCGCGCGCGCAATGCCGTCTATGGAGTTAGGTTATGAAGTCTTGAGTGAACACAACCCTAGCTTGATCTACATCACTATGCCGGGATATGGCACCTACGGTCCTTATAAAGATTGGGTGGCTTTTGGCCCAACGGTAGAACCAATGACAGGGCTATCTCAAATGCTCGGCTACAGCCCGCAAGAGCCGCGTAATACTGCTATGGCACTTATGGATCCCATTGCAGGAACAACAGCTACTACTGCGCTATTAACTGCTTTACGGGAGCGCGAAGAAACTGGGTGTGGAGCATACGTTGAAATGTCCCTACATGAGGCCGGCATTGTCTTCAACGGGCCTTGGATTATCGAACATCAATTAGGTGGCAAACTAGAGCCCCGTGGCAATTCACATCCGAAAATGTCGCCCCACGGAGTATACCCGTGTCTCACTCGCGGCCTAGAAGACGATGCAGATTGGGTCGCTATCGCCTGCCAAGAAGATAAAGACTGGCAGAGCCTTTTAACTCTAATCGGCGCAGATTTTGACCCCAAATGGGATCTGACAAATCGTCAATTACACGTCGTAGAGATTGATGAAAAGATTAGCAAGTGGACTGTCAATCTGGATAAAGACGCAGTGGCAGAGCAATTACAAAATGTCGGCATTGCCGCAGGGCCGGTGGCCTCTGCACCAGACATGTTGGCCGAACCCCACGCCGAAAACCGAGATTTTTTCGTACCGTTAGAGCGTCAGAACACACTGGTGCCTGGAAATCCAATACACATGAAAGGCTTGTCCTCCAGCCAATGGACACCTTGTCCGCCTTTGGGCGCACACAGCAAAAGTATTCTGCAGGATTGGCTTGGGTATACGACACAGCAGACCCAAAACCTTGTGAACACCGGCATTATCGCCGAATGTCCACCAGATTAAATGTGAATCCTCAGTTGCAGCATTCTCTTGAGCTTTTAACAGCAAGATAAAATACATTGCATAGGATTATGTAGGAGTGGGACTTCACTAGTTTAGCAAGTGGGCAAACCTACTCTCTCGAGGCTGCCCTCTAAAACTATCTTGCGCTAGCCTTTTAAAAAATGTTAGCGGGGAGAAGTCACGATGCCACTTAATACGTTCACGAATGATGAGAGTCCGGATCAAGTCTTCGCAGAGCTTGAGAAGAACGGAACTGTAATCATCAAAAATCTACTTGGCAGAGTTGCGAAACGGCGCCAGCAAAATACCGCTCTTACCATGTTGGCCAGACTGCGAGCCAAGCCTTTCAAGCAGTTAGGTTTTAGGCAGCGGAATGCACCCTCCTCCGCACTTAACTTCCTAAACGATTTCTAGGTCAACTAGACTCTGCGCACCGTCCCTAATAGCGATGTCGGCGTCCCGGGGTTGCCAGCCAATAGCCAGTGCCGGTGAATTATCAATCGCCTTAACTCGTCCCAGATCAGGCAAAAATTGTTTAATTTCCTTTAGAAAAATCCCGGCGATTTTTGCCACTAAATTAGGCATTTCTGAGGTTGGGATTTTTAGGCTCGGATGTTCAGCTTTGACAGTCTTGGCGATATCCACAAACCAGCGAAAACCGTTGGCGCACATATAACGGTTTCCAGCCGCTTCGGGCGTTTCTAATACCAGCCTCTGGAGAATAGCTACATCTCGGACGTCCACTATCTCAAAGCCAAGTTTCGGCAAAATTGGGTAGGCACCTGTCATCAGAAGGTAGAGTGCCTCTAGCGAGCTACCATAATCTGCCTCTAGTGCTGGGCCCAATACGAGCGCAGGGTTTACAGAAACCAATTCTAGATCATGCTCTTTCGCATATTCCCAGGCGGCTTTTTCTGCGACAGTTTTGCTCTTAACGTAGGGTGACAAATCGCTGCGAGACAAGTCTGTCCAATCTTGGTCGGTAAAAGTGCCGCTATTCCTTCTACCAGACGTGACAGCCGCCGTAGACGAAGTAAGCACCACCCGCTTGATTCCACTGGCAGTTGCCGCTTTGAGTACATTGATTGTGCCTGTTTTTGCGGGAACGATGACGTCGTCCTCGTCTTCGGGCTGAACCACGGGCACTGGGGACGCCACATGCATAATACTGTCGCAACCGCGAGCCGCTTCTACCCAACTCGCCTCATTCATTAAATCAGCTGAAACGAATTCGAGGGCGTCGATGCGATCAGTATGATTTGCCAATATGACTTTGATCGCTTGGCCGCGCTCTGCGTCGCGGAGAGTACCGCGCACATCGTATCCATGATTAAGCATCTCGAGGATGCAGTGCCCTGCGATAAATCCACTCGCTCCGGAAATCAGTACCTTAGACATCATGTTTCCTATAAAATATTGAACTGTCGATGGATATACTACTGCATGTGATTAACAAGCTCCAAGAACCTGGAGACTTAGGCGCCTCTTAAGCTAACACTGTTTAGCTCTGCCAGAGGCCCATTATTCATTTTTTTGCAGCGCTCGGCATAGACAACTGCCAATTCGAAAGCCGTCACATAAAGCCAAGAGTATAATAAAATTCCGGTCATATCGGCAGCGACGACTATTTGAGTCATAACTGTCGCCACTAAGTATTGCGTCGCTCTACCTTATGGTAATAGTCTACTTCTTACTCTCGTTCTTAATTTTTTATTGGAGTTGGCTATGATTATTGTGCTGAAGCGCAACCGTTTACCTCATCAAGAAACCTCAATCACTTCCATAGCTGCCAAGGCCGCTCAAACGCTTGCCTTTGCAGGAGCCCTCGCCATGATTTCCGCCCCGACCAACGCCCAAATTAATCGAATAGATATCATTCGCCCCGATGCACCTAGCCTTGCCGCTTACGGAGATTACGATATCGGTGTACGCACACTGACGTTGTTAGATTCTAGCCGCGTAGACGTACTTAACACTCAGCCTGGCTCAGAGGCTACTACCTATGACCGTAGCCTAACCGTGGAAGTGTGGTACCCGTCGAAACTTGCAAGTGGCCAGTCCCGTGGGGGGGAATATCAAGCGGTAACACGTAATCCAAAAATCAAAGCAACGCTTTATGGTCAGGCTGTGCGCGATGCTGCGCCCAATCAACCCCACACAGAAGAAGATGCATACCCGTTAGTTGTCATTTCTCACGGATATCCGGGCAACCGCTATCTGCTGAGCCACCTCGGCGAAAATCTGGCCAGCAAGGGTTTTGTGGTCGTATCTATCGACCACACAGACAGCACTTATGACGACCACAAAGCAATCATAAGCACTTTGTATAACCGTCCTTTGGATCAACGTTTCGTGATCGAGAGCATGGCTGCGTTATCTAACAACGCAAGTAATTTTCTTGCCGGAATGGTCGATGCCAACAACACAGGAATTGTGGGATACTCCATGGGCGGTTATGGACTGGTGAATAATCTGGGCGGTGGCTATAGCGACGATCTAGTCTCGTCGCTCTGGGCACCACCAAATAATTTATTAGAACTACATGCTGCGAGCAATCCAGACTATAGAAAAAACTTAGATCCGCGTATCAAGGCGGGTATTGCCATTGCGCCTTGGGGAATGGAACAAGGAGTCTGGCGTGAGCAAGACTTAGCCGGCATCAACGTACCAACTCTATACCTCGCCGGCGACGCTGACACCATCTCTGGCTACGAGAACGGAGTGCGTGCAATCTACAAAGCGGCGGTTAATAGCGATCGCTATCTACTCACTTACAAGAACGCGAGCCACAATGCTGGTGCACCATACTCTGTACCCCACGAAATACAGAATAGTCCAACAGGCGAAGGGGCAGATCACTACACAGACCCAGTGTGGGATAACGTTCGCATGAACAACGTCATGGGTCATTTCGCAACTGCATATTTTACGTACCACCTAAAAGGTGACAGCTCGATGCTGGAGTTCTTAGACATATACCCCGATGGCGCAGAAGCAACCTACTCAATGAAGAATGGAGTACCAAGCGCCGCACATAACTATTGGCCTGGATTCGAAGAAGGATCTGCAGTTGGTCTTAAACTCGAAAAGCTCGAACGCAGCCAACGTTAATTACGTGTACAAATCTTAAATCTCGATATAGTCTAAGACGAATCGCTAAGCGTACACTCACACCTTACCTAAGTTCGCCTATAAAAATTTTTGAGCATTTAGGATTGATAAATCACATATATATCAAAAATCGCCTCTAAGGTTAGGCCAATTAAATCGCAATAAATCGTGAGCCACGCGTAAGTCCTTTAACTGACGAATCACCTCAAATAAGGAACAAGCCGTGCGCTCTGCAACTCTCGTAGTCACCCTATTTTTATACACGCTCGTTTTCGCGGAAACCAATTCAAATCCAATAGGTCTATGGAATACTTTTGATGACGACGGCACACTTTTATCCACCGTTAATGTGCGGTTAAAAGATAAAAAGTTATACGGCAACATTGTTGCAGTGCACGTTGACGGCGAGAAGAACCCTATCTGTAATCAGTGCAAAGGCGATTTACACGGCAAACCTATCATTGGAATGCAAATCCTCAATGGACTCTCACTGAAAAACAACATCTGGCAAAATGGCACAGTATTTGATCCAGAAACCGGGGACGATTACCGCGCAAAAGTCTGGTTAGCCGATGGCAAGCTCGTGGTACGTGGCCATGTTGGTTTTTTTTATGACACTCTATATTGGAAAAAAGCAGCAAAATCACAAAGTAAGTGAGGTCAGAGGTCAACTTAGTGCTCTGTTGCAGAAAGATTGAAGAACGATGCAAGAGGCACATCTGTCTACGATAGGTGTCATGACAGAAGCCTAGGTAAGGTGACGCCCGCCGCTCTTTTCGCCGCTTTTGCGCCACTTTTTACGAAAGCACAATAAGCCTAGATCGCAATTCCATTCGAGTTTCAATCTATCTAGCTGGTCTGCAAATGACCACTGGAATTTACTCCAACAATTCTCTGAGCCGTCTTTCAATATTAAACTTAATTAGACCCAACTCATCTCCTAAGCTTCCAACTGCCCACCGCTCATCTGGTTAGTAGAGGTGAAAAACTATACCTAATCGTTGTGCAAATTCCCTCATTTGCCAACCTTAAAAATGCCAAGCACTTTATTCTGGCCGTATTTTTTTAAATACCTATTTATTTCAAAGATTATAAGCCAGAGATTCATTAAAACTGGCGCTTACACTGCATGAACAATTTTATACACGCACGCGGTATAAGAAAAAAATTTTCAGGTTGCTAGTTGCTCAACTAACATTCCAAAAATGGAATCTCAAATAAGCAGTAGAAATACGCCAAAATTAATAGATTAATCCTTGGGCGCCTGGGCACTCGATACGCTTTCAACAATACGTAATACCTCTGCCTGAAAATCCTTACCCCGTTCGTTGAGCACATCTAAAACATGCAGCGAAGTAGGCACAAATGCGAAACCAATTTGATACTTCGGATGCCACTGAAAAATAGATCCACCCAGTCCCATCCAACCATAAAAGCCTTCGCGACCGTGGTTAAGCGCCTTCTCCATCTCTGAAGCACCCGGCTTTGCTGACCCAAAACGAGCAACGCCTCCTTGGGTAAACTGAGTGTCCACGAGCCCTAAACTGCGATCGATTGGCGCTTCATGCACCGACTGGCAGGTCTGCTCGCTCAAAATTTGGCAACCCATACTGGCACCACCCATAGACATCGCAGAAGCAATTTTCGCCAAGCCCCGAGCAGAGCAATGGGCATTGGCCGAAGGCGTTTCACCAATTTCAATTAGCGGATCGTTGAATACCCCGACGAGGGCCGCCAGTGGTTCCTTTATTCCCTCAGTGCTCTTTAAACTAACGAACGGCGCTGGGAGTTTAACACCAGAGCTCCCTCGTCCCTCTACGATTACTTTCAATCCCCTACCAAGAATTTTAAAGATGTTGTGATAGACCTTTCTACCAAGTATTTGCGGCACGAGGCTGTGCTTTAAATGAGCAAGAAAACCAACCGCTTTGACCTTTGCAATGCTTGGCAAATCCAACTCCGAAACGCCTATCATCGCATCAATTCCCAGAGGCCCAGAAATATCGTCTCTCAAAAACTCACCTACAGTTCGCTGAGCTGGATCTACTCGGCGAAATATCTCGTTAACAATCCAGCCTCGGGTGAGGGCGTGATATTCACGCGTATTGTCTTCGCCTTGCGCACGAAAACTTTGTGTCTGCCTTTCAATAATTTGACCAATTGCATTGCCTTTAATTTGCTCTCGATGTAGATCTTCTGCTTGAAGCGAGGTGTCAAAGGCAGCCAAGCCTGCCTCATGACGCATAACATCCGCCACGCTGAGTTGGTCTTTTCCATAGGCCCCGAACTCCGGCCAGTAAGCCACTACTTTAGAGTCGTAATCAAGCAAACCGCGGTCAACGAGGGACGCCATAGCAATTACTTCTAGGTTCTTACCGCTACTAAAAACATTTATTAAGGAATCTGCATTAAAAACGCTGTCGCCGGGCGCGCTGGCCCAAAGATCTACCACCTTTTTATCGCTAACATAGACACAAAGCTGAGCACTATTTTCAGCAAACTGATTCATGTTTTTTGTGAATAAGCTTCGCAAGCTTTCAAATTCTGGCGCCACTGATCCTTTTACAGTAATCTTTGTCAAGGTTTTATAAACTCGTTTCTAACAATTTTTCAGCTTACCACTTCAGCGCAAGATTACGAACTTGTGCTACTACTGCCTTCTTGATTTATCT
>MDTF01001707.1_pt1 | contig 15623 bp, 1 predicted proteins | sample 811191 | NCBI WGS metagenome assembly MDTF01 (sample SAMN05326649, study PRJNA326480) | marine metagenome | isolation source: seawater | place: Southern Ocean | collected 2011 | reverse complement strand
TAGGTATTGATAGAGCCTGTTTAGATACGCGGTGTGTGGATAGCATTACCTCCGCTAACTCGGCCGCTCTGAGTCCTAGCCCTTGTTCCTTTAGTCGAAGTAAGATTACTTCTAGCGTGGTTATCCGGATTTGTCGGCCCTTTCGAAGCTGAATACTTAGCTGTTCGAGGGCAGCTGGTCGCTCCTCGGCGGGTAGACGAGCCTCTAGAGCCGCAAGTAGGTCGAACGTTTCTTGGACTGATAGGTCTGTTGTGGAGGACTGTACCCGCGGGCTCGCGGTATCCTTGGTTGTGCCCGCCGTTGCTACTACCTTGCGTGCCTCTTGGTCAGCTGGGTGCGGTGGCTTGGTTTTGATTGTATGAGTTTTGGTCAATATTCCTCCCCCCTCCTTAAGGGCGGCGCCTCCGGACGCTGCCAACTCTGTCTCAGGGCGGGTGAGCGGGACCTCTTTGGCCTGTGGGTCTAGGTTCTCCGACCCTGCTGTCCGGGCATTCGTGTGTCTGCGGGTTGATTCGTCCGAGACCTTGGCCCATTCTGGCGTGTCTACTTCTCTAGTAAGTTTTGCATATTCGGGGTTCCCCTGCATGCGGCTAATGAAATCGGCGTCGTAGTGTATACGACCCGGTCGATGCCATATCTCGAAGCGGTACTCCTGAAGTTTCAGATACCACCTCTGGAGGCGGGACGCCGGACCACCGCCGACAGTATCCTTAGCTGTGTGTAGGTATAATAGCGCAGCGTGGTCCACCCTTAGGATGAACTTTTTTCCTGATGCGGACCATAGGTAGGGTCTCCACTGTTTGATGCAGCATATGATGGCCAGGAGTTCTAACTCTGACACGTTGTAGTTTGCCTCGGCGGGGGTTAGCACCCTGCCCCAATAGGCTATCGGTCGCTCTGTCTCGTCCTCGTCTCTCTGACAGAGGACGGCTCCTAGGCCAGTGATGCATGCGTCCGTGTGCACTATGAACGGCTTGTCCCACCTGGGCAATGCCAGCACCGGCGCTGTGGTAAGTGCTTCTTTGAGCTTGCATATGGCTGCTTGCGCTCCTTCTTTTTGGCTTTCGGTGGCCACGTCTACTCCGTTGCGCGTGAGCTCGGTGAGAGGCTTGGCTATGGCTGCGAAGCCTCTGATATGTTTGCGGTAAAAACTGGCTGCTCCGAGGAAAGAGCGCACCGCTGTTATGTTGTTTATAGCTTCGGGATTGATTCTTCGGATGGTTTCTACTTTCTCGGGCGACACGCCGATGCCTTGGTTCGAGAGGCGGAACCCCAGGAAATCTACCGTTGAGGCGAAGAGTACGCACTTCTTCGCTTTAAGGCTTAGGTTGGCTCCTATGAACCGTTCAAGGACTAGCTCGAGTCGTTCCATCATTTCCTCGAAGTTTTGGGCCCAAACAAGGGTATCATCCATGTAACAGACACAGATAGACCACTGAAGTCCTTGCATGACTTCATTCATTAAGTTGACCATATACGAGGGAGCGCATTGTAATCCGAAAGGTAGGCGTGTGTAAGCATATTTTCCGTCTGGCGTTACAAAGGCCGTCTGTGGTTGCGACTCCGGGGCTATAGGGATGCCATGGAATCCGCTGGCTAGGTCCATAGTGCACCAGTATTTCGGGGCATTGCGGTGGGCCTTGGGGACCCGGGGGCTACCCATAGTTTCGCTTTTGGCATCTGATTCGGATGTCATGTCTGCGTGTGGCTCGGACGGCTTGGTGGCGTCGGGGTTGAGGGGCGCGTCGACGTTTGCTTCACCGACTTCCATCGGGAGCTCAGATTCCGTCGTCGCGGCGTGGGCGAGGTCGGCCGGGGCGCCCTGCAGGGGCGACTCCGCTTCCTTTTTGAGTTGTATGATTTGTTCGTTGAAGAAACCCTCCGTCATTGCTTCCAAGCAAGTATCTATCCGGGGTAAGGGGCTATCTTGTACCAAAAGTTTCGAGTTCAGGTCTCGGTAGTCTATGCATTGTCGGAGGGTGCCGTCTTTTTTTCTGACTAAGACAATGCGCGACCCCCAAGGGCTTTGAGTTTTGTAGACGATGCCGCGGCGTTCCATTTCGGCCACGTTTTCCCGGACGAAGCGGCGTCCTTCTACTCCTAGTCGCGGCGGAGCGTGCCGGTGGGGCACCGCGCCTTCTTTGAGGGGGAGATGCACCTCAATTGCATGAGTTTGCGACGGCGCGTTGGAGTCCTGAGCGAAGGCACCCAGTCTTCGTTCAACAAGCTCGTCGACCTGTCGCCGTTCGTCTGGGGAGAGTAGTCCGTCTGGGTCGATGACTAGCTCATCAGATATCTTCTGAATCTCCTCCGGCGTGAACGTGGGCCCATCCTTTTGGTCGGCCGCCTCGCTTCCTATCTCCATCTCCGCTAGCGGCGACAGGGCGGGTATTGATACAGCTGTGTGTGCTAGATTGAGTACTCTCACCGGGACGTGGAGATCGTTGGAGCCTTCTGGCTTCCGCGGTCTCGACAGTGAGTAAGCGACGCGGACATTCGGATCCAACCCTCTATGCTCAGCTAGGGGTTTTACGAGGAGCGGTTCGCTGCATGGAGGGTCTTGTAGTCGGTCCGGCAGGCGCAGTAAGAGCTCTCTTTCACTGCGAGGGGCTACTCGGAAGGCGGTGACGTTAAACAACAGGTGGTGTTGTGGCATGGTCGCGGCCCTATGTTCCTTAGGTGCGACTGAAGCTACCCGAGTCTGACCTTTCGGCGGTGCTGCCGGATCTGTGGTCAGGGGTAGGCGGACTCTTCCGTACGTAGGGTGGTTAAGTGTACAGAACCCTGAGACTCCGTCGCCCTTGTCAACCCGAGGGCAGACATCTCCCTCGCGAGGGGCCATGAAGTCGGCTCCCATTAGTAGTAGATCTCCTCCTAGCACCACCTGAAATGTGTGGCGGAATGGGATCCGAGAGATCGTGAGTAGTAGGTCGGCTTCGCCTAAGATGGCTAAGGGTTCTCCGTTAGGCCCGCATACGTCGCCGGAGATTTGGCTCTGAGCCCAACGGAACTTTACGACAGCGTCCGGAGGAAGCATTTTGAGAAGCTCGGTGCCGATCAAACTTATCGCCGCTCCGCTGTCGCCCATTGCAGCTGGGGACCAGGCACATGCGTGTCCGACTAGGTAGGGTGCCTTCAGCTTTTTCTGCCCCGTATTGTGTATGCTAATTAGCACGTCCTTCAGCCAGGCGCAATGTGTTTGGTGGTGTGGCGGGAGTCTCGGGGTGTGGGATATAGATTCTTCTCCGAACGCCTCCGGAAGGTGAAGTGGTACCAATTCCGGTTCTAGTTTCTCGTTCAGCCTTACTTTCGATGGGCCCGGCTGGAATCGACTCCCTAGCATGTCCTGATAGGAATGCTGGTAAGAGGCTAGCCCAATTCCATGGGCGGTGCAAATTCGTTTGTCCAGCCGAGACGCCTGTCCTATAGGAGACGCTCGACGGTTTTTGTTAAGTCGCCACGAGCGTGCATGTGTGCTGATGACTTTTTTGGCTCTGACACGATTGGACATGACGCAAACCCGCGGCCCGGTGTCGGCAGTTGCTTTCACAAACTGTATACTCGACAATTTCTTCGGTGATTGGTTACATGAGTTCGCTCCTAGTCCCCTGGGGCATGGATCCTTCCCTGCCCTCGGGCGTCGGCAAACTGAGCATATGTCGCCGAGGGTACGCGCCACGCTGGGAAGCAAACTGGCTATGGATGCCCGGGCCTCTCGAAACTGAAGTAACCCTGGGGCCTTCAATCTGAGGCTTCGCGCCAGTCGACGCCACTTGGGGAATAGAGACACCGACAACTGTTGCTGCCCGAACTCCTCAGTGGGGGGCCGTAGCCCAGCGGCAGTCCTGTCCAAAATAGCTTGACAGTCTTGCGGTAGCCGGCGCCACTCATGTCGCGGTGGTGCGCTATCAGTGCCACTTACCGGGGTCCAGATCCACCAAGCTCCGAACCGTCGATGGATTCGGCGGATAGGGGGCATCGGGGGAGCTCTGGCTGGGAGAGCTATGGTCGCGCACGGTCCGGGGTGGTGTTCTAGTAGGTGATCTCGTACTATTCTTTGAGCATCAAGCCACTTTGATCGGTTGGCTTGGTCAGTCCATCCCCGCGTCTGTGGCCGGCTTGCTACTCCGAAGATGTTGCCGCGGAGTAGCTCGGTTTGGCGCTTCCAGGCCGAGAATACTACCGACTTGTAGTCGGGTAGCTCTTTCGGGTTTGCTTTTTGGTGTCTGCTTGCCGCTACTGTTATGCGGCCACGGCTCTGGGAAGCCGGTCCGGCCGGGCTACGACTGGAGACATCTAAGATAGCTGCTACCACTGTCGCCTCTCGGCGAAAGTGTCCTACTGCGGCCCAGTCGGGTCGATCTCCCGCCAGTGCGCCTTCTTTCCCGTATATGGCGCTTAGGCGGTGCCCTATGGCTATGTTTATTTGGGACTCGTTTTGTTGGAGTCGACGAGCGGCTATTCCCGGGACCCATTGCTGTGCCATTGCACGGGCAATCCCGTCAAAGGTACGTCCTTTGATCAGGGCTCTGAGCGGCCCATTTGGTAGTGTGGACAAGGGGTGCATTCGTCCCGGGACTTCTCGTGACGGTCTCAGTAGTGGGAGTCCAGAGAGGTATAGGCTCGTGGGTTTGGTTACTTCGCAGGCATGCATATGAGGATGGATAGTCTGCGAGGGTTTGAGCCCGCCAATAGCCGTGCAGGCTTCGGGGTGCATTTTCGGGTTTTCTAGTGCGATAGCTGGGACCTTTGCTTCCCATAGGTCGCCGAAGAACCTTGCTGCTTTGTGCATGCGTTCGCGGCGACCCGGACGTGGGAGATATAATGAAGAGGAGTTGCACAAGTGCTGGCAGGGTGGGAAGCCGACTAGCAAGTCCCATCCTAAGTGTAATACCTCTGTGGCTTCGCCCGTGAGATGGCGTGGTCCATCGTACTCTGGTGGGAGCAGGTCAATTGACATAGGAACCGCGTGGCCGGTGGCCTGCATACGGCTATTTACGGTTAACGATTCCTCACAGACGATTAGAACTCTAGGGAGACCGATTGGAGAGTGCTTTGTCCTTGGCCTCGGGTCCTTGGACGTTACTCCGGCCGTCTTTGTAACCTGTACAAGTAGGTGGCGCCATAGTTGCAGCGGGTCTGCTTCAGCAAGGGCCCACACCGCCTCGTCTAGTGGTACCCATTCATATCCTGGTGGGGGTTTGTGGAAGAGCTTATCACCTAACCGCGCTTCGACATGCCAAGCTGAAGCTTCGAAATTCGTTCCTTCGAGCGAGTGTCCGTGGTCATCGGAGATCGCAGGGGATGGATGCAGTATCCTCCGCAAGCCGTTGGAAGGGTACTGGCATTTTCCCGTCTGCTGTGGTGTGGCTAATGCCTTCCATTGTGTGTATGCGTGTCCCTCGGGGTTTTTACCTATGGCGTTATCTAACGCCTGGCACAACAACGGGTCGTTTGTTATCACTGTTGGGTATGTCGTAGCGGTCTTGGAGGTATCTAGAGGCAGCTTGTTTTCCGATATATGGAACGGGGCTGAGTGTCCTTTTGTAGAAAGGACCTCCACTGCGTGACCTCGATGCCGGGTGACGACCGTGTACGACGCTTGCACGAGTACGGGTTTTCGGCAGGGCTTGCCGTCTCCGTAGATTCCTTCCTTAAGGGTTTGTAGCTGCCAGTGGGCTCTCCACTGGGCTGCCGTATAGGAGCCTGCTCCTTCCAATTTAGTGCGAGCTACTGCCGTCAGGAGATATCCTCCCTTTGCGGCCCGCCATGCAATTGCCTCTGCTTCCTCTCGAGAAGCGTTCTCGAGAACGGTTAATATTGTTTCGCTGTATAGTCTTCCCGAGCGGGGAATATCGTGCATTTCTGCAAATTCTAGCACCGCGCGAGCCGCGTGAGGCTCGTCTATTTGTCTGCATACTGTGCTCATCGGCAGTAGGGACTTTTCCGTCAGTCGGGTTCCGCGCTCCTTTAGTTGTATGAGGGAGCGGCTTAATTCTCCGATGCGTCCGTGCTCGATCAAATAGTGAAGAGCAGCTGCTTCTCGCGTGCTCAATTCGTATCCAGGTAGCCTAATGGCGCCTGGGGGTGTCTTCCGTGAAGCAGTCGGTTTTCGGGGGTCATAGCGGCGTGCCCGTAGTCTGGGGGCTGACCAAAACCTCCAGCAATTCTGCAGTTTGCGTGCTGCCGTATCTAGTAATAGCGTCCCCTCTCCAACCTCTGGATTCGTCGGTGTGTATTGGAGCGGGGTGTTAATAAACAGTTGTTCAAGCGATTCTGATGGTCTCCCTTTAGCTCCTTGGTACTCTAAGGGGCCTTTAATGGTTTTTACGCTTACGGCGTCCCGCCGTGTTTTATGGTTTATAGATTGTATGTTCTCTCTTGCTTGCCGAGTGTTCGGACAATTTACTTCAGGTGTATTTCCTTTAACACTCGGTGGGACTACATGGGGTACATGGACTTCACATGGTGCATGTTCACTATGTTCACTCCCCCCTTCCTTACCTGAGGCTCCGTCCCCGCAAGCCTCATTGCCTTCCTACTGGCCGGCGCGGCGCTGGCCGCCCTCGGGCCGGGTGGCCTTGTTCTTTCCCCACCTTTCTTTAAGAAAGCTAGCACCTGGGTTTCCTGCTTTGAGTAGCGTAGCTATAGTGCGAGGGCACACCTTCGGGTTGTGTTGACCATCGCGTACCTCTTGAGGCCACAGCTTCCACTCCTCTCGGTTAGCTGGCTGCGCGGCCCACACTGAGCAGTGCCGGCAAGCGCTCTTGTGGTTGAAGGTGACCATCGGTCTCCCGTCATTGAAGTAGGCGGGCTTTCCGTCGTTCTCAAAGACCGGGGTGGGTTTGCATTCGATTTCACTCGCAAACCGCGTGCAATCATCGGATGGCCAAACCATGGTGGCCAAGCGGCGCCGCGTCGGGTCTGACTCCTCGGACGCGCGGCGAACCTCCATCATATCGATCCACAGGTTAGTGGTCGTGATCGGGTTCGGGGCAGTCGAGCCCCGGCGGGGCTCCGTCGGCTGGAAACTACCCTGCCGATCTGTGTGGTCTAGTGGTTTGAGGTGTTGCATCTGTTGGGGCGGTGGCGGTGGCGGCGGTGGCGGTTGTGGTGGCCGCATCGGGGCCAAAGGAGGCGGAGGCGACGGCTGATGCGGCTGAGGTGGCGGCCTCTGCATGGGGGCTGCGGACCTAGTGGTGACAGGGGCTACCGTGTTACGGATCCTTGGGCCTCGAACGCGAGCTTGCCTCGTGACATGCAACGGATCTTCGTGGTCTAAGACGTTGGAAGCTGCACGCCCTCCGTTTCGGTATCCGAGTGATAGGTTCTGGTCTAGGCCGATGACGCCGGCCGTAAACGCGATGGTCTGCAACTGCAGCACATTTGGGCGATCACGCTCGTTGACTGTGCGTGCATATGCCCTCGCGTTCGTGCAGGCGCGGTCAAAGGCCAGCGCCACTTCCGGTGCCCAGGGTTGGTCACCTGACTCGATCGCATGCACTGCGTAGCGGTGTAGGTCCGGGATGACTTGCCTGTCGGTATTGCACAGTGTCGTATAGAGGTAATCCCTACCTTGTTGCTCTTGGTGTTTGCTCTGCAGCATGAGCAGCTCAATGTTTGCAAACAGGTCAACTAGGGCTTGGCCGGATTTGCGTTGGACGGTCTGGAGTGCCGTCAACGGGGAGTATTCCGGGCAAAAGTGGTTGTCACACGCGAGGAGCAGGCAGTTCGAGGCCAATGTCACAAAGGTCTGCAGACCCTGCACGATGAGCGCTGCTAGCTGTGGGAGCGCCTGGGTGTGTCCGAGCATCCGGTTCAATTCGTCCCTGATGGCAGGGAGGAACTCAGAGCCGGCGCAGCGAGTATCGACACACTGTCGCAGCGTGATGCACATCTCCGCGCGGACTTTGATCCAAGCATGAAGCTGTTCGTGCTCCGTGGGCGCCGTAAGTCTTGTATCGTGAAAGAACTTGAAATCCTTCTGCGACACTCGCGTATCCGACAGTTTCTTGAAAGAGTTCAAGATCCTATCTTGGCGTATCGGGGGCCTCTCTAGGTTAGGGTTGAAGCAATTTGTGTGCGGAGAAGCACAGTTGGCTTGCCATGGCTGCCGGCGCACTCGCTTCACTAACTCTATCACCGCCGGGTCCACCTGGTGTCGTTCGAAGTAACGGTCCATGATGCTCGTACTCGGCGCGTCGGTAAACGTCGTTGACTCCGCGGCTTCCCAGTATGAAAGGGTGTTCTGCTGCGCATCGGCATCCGCATTGTTGGGCTGAGTGAAGGTAGAGCCCGTCGCTCCTCGGTGTGCTGCCTGCGCCGAGGAGGTGGAGGTCGGCGCATGGCTAGGCCCACTCGAGTGATGCCTGTTGGCTCCCGGGCCAGACGGAGTTGGGGTAGGGGCGTTGGGCATATGGTCGCGGGCTGTCGGGGACGGCGGTGATTGACTGCGGGCCGACGACTGACGGGACGGCATCTCGGGCTCGTCACCCCATCGGGCGTCCGTCCCGCCATGTTGGAAGTGCTGCCACCGGCTCTCCGTGCCCGCCGGCCGCTCGGAGCGGGGTCGGTGAGGGAGGCTAGCTGGCTCTACTGAGTCAAAGATGACTGAACGACTGTGGCTGGCCCCGACTTCTTGAGCTTGAGTCGCTCGCTGTGACGCCGTTGCTTCCGACGCTGTTGTGTTCTGGGGGGGTTCCTCTTCAACCCCCTGCAGTGCGGCGACTGTTGCGGCAACTAGACGCCTCTGTAGCTCCGCATCAGTTCTGAACTGTACTTCCGCTTCTATTCTGTCCTCCAAACTCTGCGCCTGCCGCCTTCTCGCTTCAGCTTCCGTATCATGGGCGCTTGGGCCATCGGGTTGTGCGCCTTGCCGTCGGAGCTCCGCCGGAGCTTCCGAGCGGAAGCTCCCGGCTGCTTCCCGAGGTGTGAACCGGAACGGACCTCGAGATTCTACTACTGTCGCCTCTTCCGAGGGGAAGCCCTCGGTCGCTTCACGAGGCGTGGCGGGTGGGGCCGGTACTGCCGCCGTCCAACTCTGGAAGGCGGCGTCGGGGCCAGGGGTAAAAGTTAAGATCTCGGGCCTCTGGCGAGAGGGTAGAGGGATAGGGGTGGCCTCTAGGTCTCCCTGTGCGGTGGCTTCTACATGTGCATTTCCATCCGCTCCGTCTGTCAGTGGTCGGTAGGGTGGGCTGACATCGATAGGGTTTTCCTGTCGGTCGGTCGGTAGGCCCCGCTGGTTGCTACTCACTTGGCCGGTGCCCGGTGCCAAGGCGGGGGTTGAAGATTGGGGGTCCACTAGGTCCGACGCCTCTTGGCCGCCGGACTCATCAGCGTCTTGTCCGATTTGAAGCTGGTGGATACCATGCGTCGCATCTGATATGTGAGATTGACCCCTAGTGATAACCCCTCCTCTCTGGCGAGGCTCTTCTGGGTTAAGGCTGATGGACGGCTCTGCATCATCAGATTGGTGCGGTTGGTCGCCGCCGCCCCTCATCCGGCCTATTAGTGAATAACGGCTCCCACCGCACAGGCCGACGCCGCGTCCACTATCCATAGTGTCGAAGCTGACTTGATGGGGTCCTCCTAGAAGGCGCCATCCTAACATGTTTGGACTTACGTGCCCGACTATTTGGAGCACGATCCGGTAGAGCAGGAGCGCTGCCTGCTCGTCGAGATCTAGTTTGATCTTGTGGCGTTGGGTTTGTGTATAGCCGCTGACGTCGAAGAAAACCGTCACTTCACAAAGTCCCTGCGGTGGTGTGTGTGAGTGCACATATTGCTCCTCCAACTTCTGTAGAAAGGAGGTCTCGGCGACTGCGCGGCGCGAACGGAGGCTGATCGGGGAGCGATCACGCCTTCTTGACTTGGAACACCCTTCGCGTTCGGCCCAACTCTCGCCGCGGTTGGCATTCAACGCGGTTGAAGGTAGAGCCGAGTTTCGGTACCTATGCGGTGGGGACCCAGGAGGTAGTGTCCGTTGCTCCATTGAGCACGTTCCGGTGCCGCTGGGGGCGCGCCTTTTCATTGCCGCCGCAACTAGCATCCGTTGGCTCCCATGTCCACGCCCATGATCGCGGTCCCACGTATTCTGGCAGGTAACCCATCCTGGTTGGCGGTCCGCCATATGGACGTTTTCCTTGCCTCCCCCTCCGTTCTTCGGGGGGCGGGGTTCTCGGCGCGCCAACCTGTTGGATGCGCCCGTCATGCGCGGGTGTAGAAACTGGCTAGGGTTCACCCTATTGTCCTCAGCTTCTCCGTCGTCGTCGTCGTGAATTGAATCAGCATCGTCGGCAGCGTCACCGGATGGGGGGGTGTTCGAGAGTTCGTCGAAACGTGAGTGGGTTGTAAGCGGGTATCCCTCGGGGAGGTCCTTCAGATCTACTACTGTGAGATCTGCTACTGTGACGTTCGGCTCTTCGCCTGCGCGCGCTCGCCACAAAGGTGGCTCTTCGGTGTCGCCGGCGTATGCCGTGTCAGAGTCAGTGTTTATGCATATCGCCTCCTGGCGGCTCTTGGCTACGTGTTGTCCGCGAGCCAATTCTTTAAGCCCGAGGGTGATGGGAGTAGTTTCTTTGTGGTCTCCAATTTGGTACTGGTAAATCGCGTCCCTCCCCCAGGAAGGTAGGTGGAATGGCGCTGGGAACCCGCCATCGAGCATGCGGCATAGAGCCGGGATCTTGATACGCGCCCGTGCGTCCCAATATGCCAGGCTCGCGCCTCTCCTGGGGCCACCCTCCGTGCACTCTTCCGACATCCATACGTCTGCTAGCGTCTCAGCACGGAACTCTTCTGGGCTTGTAGCGGCGTATAGCATGTTGTTGGGCAATCGGTTCCGGGTTGCGCAGCTAATGTGAAGGGTCGGGTTGCTGGCACTAGGGAACCGGTGATCTGGCAGCAGATAGCTTAACATTGCATCTGGCTTCTGCCACCCCTCCGGGTCAGCTGTGTAATCGCACAAGTGACCCAACTCGTGTAGGACGCGCGAAACCTTATAAGTCAAGGTCTTGGCGAGGTCCATGGTCACGCTTAGTGAATGTACTAGCTCTGCAAGGTCGATCAGAATCACTCCCGCAGACGGTACCACTAGCGTTTTGGTGGGTTTACCGAAGTACTTCAGGTCATTGATGAAGTAGATGCCGCGGAGGTTAATCTGCGTATACAAGGCTTTTGGAGCGTGTCCGAGCATATATTCAAGTAGGGTGCAGTACTTGTCCTTGAAGAGCTCTGCTCCCCCTCCCTTGGTCCGAACGCTTGCTGTTTGGCCTTCATACGGGTAAGATAGGCCACCCTGGTAGACTCGGCCATACTTATGGAGATTCGTTAACTCCCGCGGAAAGTCGGAGGACTCCAGGGTCAAGGGAAAGCTTGTATATTGGACGCGGCCAAACATAGTGTTGTCCACTTCCTGCTTTACCCACGATGTCACATAAACGGGGTCGGAAGGGCACTCGCCAATTTCGTAGGCGTCCCGATTTTGTGGGGTGATAAACTCGCCGGGGCCGTAGTACCGGTTGAATAGATCCTGCACCGTGGGAAGCGAGTCTACTATCGAGACGAGCGGCAATTTGCAGCGACCTTTATAGGGAGGCTGAGGCCGGTGGGCCGGGGTTGCCTTTAGGCGGTCCCATCCTGGGCGGCGGTCGGGGAGGCTTACCCTTACTACCGACAGGGCGCGGCCAGGGTGATTTGTCGGGTCCTTGCGGAACGCTACCCAGTATTCAGCCGTTGCGTCGTCCGAGTAATCAAACCCATGGCATTGGTGTGTTTCGAAAGTCAACTGGGCGCTGTCTGCTTCGGCGCTCTCACTAATGGAACCCTCGTGCTTGTTGAGTAGGGTCGCTCGTCCCGTAAACCATTGGTTCAAGATGGGATCACAAGGTGTCGGGGTTGGAGAGGGCGGTGCCTGAGGAGGCGGTGCTCGCTCCTTTGGCTTCTGGTATCCGGGCTCTCCCCAGCTACCACTGTACGGGAAACCGTACTGGCCGCTGCGGTGGGCATGTTTCCCCTTTCCTCGTGGCCCGAACGGTGTGCACTTCGATACGACCTGAGACCGCGTCGATCTCTGCTTATTCTCTAGAGATTCCGCTAGATCCCTGAGCGAGCCTTTGCCTCTTGTCGGGCTACTGAAAGCCGCGGGATTACATGGCAGCTGCGCTTTGGTCCTGGGATCAGGTGTATTTCTGTTGATCATGCCCATAAGCTTGGGGTGTGCTTGAATTCGAGATGCATCGATAGTAATGTCTTGATTGGCCTGTAGGCCCTGTCCGCCGTGTTCGATCGGAACGGTGGCGCCGCTCACGAACACTACCGTTGCCCCTGAGGCGTCCCCTTGGAAGGCGACCGATAGAGGCCGTGTGTCTAGATATGCGGCTGGGAGACTCGTCCCATGATAGGTGCTGGAGAGGGAATCCTTTTCGGCCGGTCGCTGCTGCGAGAGGTGGGTATATGGTTCCTGGGGCGTCGGCTCTGTCTTTGGCGCGTGAGCTGCAGCCGCATCGGGTTCGAGCGGCACGATTACGTCCGGCTCTAACTCTAGATCCCCGGCGGTCATTGTGAGAAGCTCTGTCCTTGGTCGTAAGACTTCGAGGCGGCTCGTCCACGTACGATGGCTTCGGACTTTGTTGTCTGCCTTTTCGCCCGCGTCGGGTGTGAGGTGTGCGCGGAGCACGGTTTCGATATCCCAGAGAGTTGCCGGTTGCGGGGGGTCTTCCTGCAGAAGTCGGCTTAGCTGTCGGACAGCAGCATGGACAGCAGCTTCACAACTCATCTCACCCTTGGAGTGGTGCATGCACTGTATCGCTTTATCATAGGCGGAGGCTATTTTATCGTACCTCTGTACTACATTGTCGTCGCATTGGGTGGTCGGCGCCTCAGGAATGCACGGCTGGCACGGCCGCAACGTTGTCTGTTCTCCTTCTGGGGCGTCTAACCTAGGGCTAGAGTGAAAGGCCAAATGCCGCCAGGCATCTAGGACGCCCTCGTCTTCTGAGGTCATTCTGGTCGGGTCGCATTGGGTGGTCGGTGCCTCAGGAATGCACGGCTGTGCCGTTGTCTGTTCTCCTTTTGGAGCGTTTACCCTTGGGCTAGAGTAAAAGGCCAAGTACCGCCAGGCATGTAGGACGGCCTCATCTTTTACTTCCGAAGCTGGCACGACTGCGTCGATTCCGCATAGGGGGCATATTACGGTGCTGTGATCGACTACAGGTGTATCGGGGCAAATCGTCGGTTCTCCCAGGCAGTGATAGCAGCGAGCTCCGGCTTCGTCTGAGAGGAGAGTGTCTAGGTTATTAGTTGCCATCTGGTGGTAACGAGGCGGCGATCCGGTAGACAGCTCTTTCAGTACGTATTGAGAGATGTCTACTGCCTTTACTGACGACGGTTCATTGGGCTCCGGTTTCGGTAGGGTGTGAATCTGGGGCGGGTCACCGCCCCACGCGTGGGAGTCGGCTGTCGTTTTGACATCTTCGTGACTCGTCAGGTCTAGGCGTCGTCGCCTTGGCGCGCTCTCCGTCTTTTCTCGAGAGAGCTGAGTGGGCGCCGGTGGCGCGTCTAGTGGCGTCGGGGTATGTGGCGGAGCGGTTGGGGTGATCAATGGCTCGGGAGGAGAGAGAGTCTCTACTTCATTGGGTACACTCACGTCGGTAGCGACCTGGGTATCCGGCGGGCTTCCGCACGGTGCTTGAGAATCCTCTTGGAAAGCATCGTCGCGCCAGAATTTAGAGGGACTATCGTCTCGTGTGGGCGGCGGCGTTTGCGGTCTTAGCCGCGAGGGCCCGTTTCTTTGTTGACCTGCGAGGCTTGAGGTCGGTAGGCCGTCCTCTCCTAGAGGAGCTGGTATCGGAACGAACTGTAGCGTCTCTGTCCTCGTATCCATTGAAGCCGCTGGGAGCTCAGGCGGATCGGCTCCCCACGCCTCTATCTCTCTATTGATGTGAATGGGTTGGTAATTAGATGGTGGTGATCTACCAGCTCTATACCGTTGCTGGTTCTGACCACTATACCTAGCGCTCGCGGCCTCCAAAACGTTTAGTTGAGTGGTGGCATCGCTGGCCAATGGGCGGGGGTTGGGCCCGCCGCTGGGCGTCGACGGGCGCGAGTAGTTCTTGATTTGAATCGACCTCTCCTCATCAGTGGCCGACCTGTCAGGTCTCGGGTTTAAGTGAGAATCGGGTATGTGGCATTCAGGGTGGGTTGTCGGTAGGGCATTCATTATATTGTCAGTGTGTGTTTGCGCCTGGGTCTCGTCGGCGCGGTTGCGGTTGGAGAGCTCGCGCTTGGCCGTCGCATATTCTGCAAACTGCTTGAAGGCGATTTCCTCCGTCTCCGTCCACACACGCGGCGGCTGGCTGCTCGATAGCCGTGTCGCGCAAGCGACGAGAGTGCGCTGCTGCTGGGGCTCGTGGAAAGCCTTCGCGACCACATCATGCACTACGGTTGGGTGGGCGAGGGCGTTGATCTTGCGGTACATCAACTTGGCGTCGATTTTGCTGAGCTCCTCCCGATTGAGTGCCGGGCAGGCGTACAGCTCGCCCATGAACCAGCTCTCGAGCGCGGAGGTGTATTTCAGCGAGGATGCCTTTATCGCGATAAGCCATTCGCGTGTTGCTTCGAGCACCGACGACATCTTGTGCAGCGTCTGGAGAGTGTGGGCTATGAAGTTCAGAAAGGGCGGGTACACGTTGTTCGTGTCGTCGTTGGCGAGGCTGAGTGGCCTTCCATTGTGGTGACCATCCCCCTGCACATGTTCGTTGATTTGCTGCTGCTGGCTATCGAGCTGCATGAGCACTGCAGTTGCCTCTCGGTCTTTAAGGAAAAGCAGCTCGATGGCCTCGGCCTGTTCGCGGGTAGCGAAAAGGAGCTTCTCGTATGCCTCCATGAAGATAGCGTAGAGGCGCTTGAATTGGGGGGCGGTGATCGCACCGACCTCCTGGCTCGTCTTTAGGTAAATCATCAGCTCCTCCGGGCTTTTCGGCACCACACTCCCCCCTGGGAAATTGAGCTTCGACTCGGCCAGCATAGTTAGGTCAACGAATACGCCGACTACTGTCGCCAGATCATTGAGTACTTGCTGGCAGTCAATCATCCCATTCAGGATCTTGTAGATCGAGGGCAAGAGGCTTTTGTAGATGGTGGCGAGGCTTTTGGTGTCAAGAGAGCCCGGCGTAAGGTTTGCGCCGAGGATCGGCTGCGTCGAATTGATGGCAAGGAGACAGCCGATACAGGTGTGCAGCTCATGATCCGTCGGCTCGCGGTTGTCTGGTAGATGCTTGCGTGCTACAATGACCAGGTTATCGAACTCTGTCTGCTGCACACCGGCTTGCGCAAAGAGAGCCGCTAGGTCTGGCAAGCGGCTTTGGTCGGCCGCCGGCCTAAAGGTCCCGTGCTGGTTGAACCAAATGGGTCCGTCCGCACCCTGTTTCTCCACGGCCTGCACCTCTGCTTCCTTGAGCTCGTTTAGCGCGATTTCGACCGCGTAGAGCACTGCAGGGCGTAGCTCCTCGTCATGTACCGGCGTGTTGCTGCCATCCATAGGCGTGTCGTCCACGGTACGGCTGGATCGGGGCTCATCGAGGTAGGAAAGGGCGTCGCGGCCCGCCAATATCTCCTCCTCCTGAACC
>MDTF01000577.1_pt1 | contig 15626 bp, 16 predicted proteins | sample 811191 | NCBI WGS metagenome assembly MDTF01 (sample SAMN05326649, study PRJNA326480) | marine metagenome | isolation source: seawater | place: Southern Ocean | collected 2011 | reverse complement strand
AAGGAATTAAGAAGCATAGGTATTCAACCTGACATTATAATTTGCAGATCAGAAAAAAATATTCCCAAGGAAGAAAAAAAAAAAATTTCTTTATTTTGCAACGTTGAAGCTGAACATGTGATTCAATCGATTGATGTTAAATCTATTTATGAAGTTCCTATTAAATACGATGAAGAAAAATTAGATAGAAAAATTCTTAATATTTTTGGTTTAAAAGAAAAAAGTAAGGCCAATTTAAAAATATGGAAAGATATTATTACAAAAGTTAATTTAAAAAAAAAAAAAAATTTCTATTGCAATCGTAGGCAAATATGTCGATCTCAAGGATGCATATAAATCTTTAGATGAAGCTTTAATCCATGGTTCTTTGAGTAATGATGTAGATCTTAGTACTCAGTGGGTAGACTCAACAAAAATAAATAAAAAAAATGTAAGTAAAATCCTTAAAAATTATAGCGCCATTCTTATACCTGGTGGTTTTGGAAAAAGAGGTACGGAAGGTAAAATTGAAGCCATAACATTTGCGAGAAAATATAAAGTACCATTCTTTGGAATTTGTTTTGGCATGCAAATGGCAATTATAGAATCCGCAAGAAATATCCTGGGAATCAAGAAAGCAACATCCAGTGAATTTGGTAACGGTGGTACACATGTAGTCGGCTTAATGCACGAATGGGTAAAAGGAAAAAACATCCAAAAAGGAAGTGAAAAAAATTTAGGTGGAACTATGAGGCTGGGTTCTTATAAAGCAAAATTGAAAAAAAATTCTTTAATAAGTAAAATATATAAATCTAACACTATCAACGAAAGACACAGACACAGATATGAGGTCAACAAAAATTTAAAATTAAAATTAGAAAAAAAAGGACTAATTTTTTCTGGGTTTTCACCAGATGGTTCGTTGCCTGAGACAATTGAACTTGAAAATCATCCGTGGTTTATTGGCGTGCAATTTCATCCTGAATTTAAGTCTAGACCTTTTGCGCCACATCCATTATTCTCATCTTTTATTAAAGCTGCAAAAATTAACTCAGAAAGCAAATATGATTAATCACAAAGTAAAATGTGCTAATTTTGACATAGCTAACAATCAACCCTTCACTTTAATAGCGGGTCCATGCCAACTTGAAAGTGAACAACATGCTTTAGATGTCTCACAAGAGTTAAAAAAAATAACCTCAGATTTAAAAATTAATTTAATTTATAAAACTTCATTTGATAAAGCTAACAGAACAAGTTTGAATGGAAAAAGAGGAATGGGTTTAGAAAAATCTCTTTCTATATTTGATAAAATTAGAAATGAAGTTGGTGTGCCTGTTCTAACGGACGTACATACAGCTGAACAATGTTCAATATTAGCCAATCACGTTGATGTACTTCAGATACCTGCTTTTTTATGCAGACAAACAGACTTGTTAATTGCTGCAGCAAAAACTGGAAAAATAATCAATGTCAAGAAAGGTCAATTTTTAGCTCCTTGGGACATGGCAAATGTAATAAAAAAATTAGAAGAGTCTGGAAACAAAAATATTTTATTAACAGAGCGTGGTGCAAGTTTTGGTTACAACACGCTTGTTTCAGACATGAGAGCTTTACCTATTATGGCTAAATTTGGTTATCCAATTGTTTTTGACGCAACTCACTCGGTGCAACAACCTGGTGGTATGGGAGAAAAAAGCGGAGGCCAAAGAGAATTTGTTCCTTATTTATCCCGTGCAGCTGTTGCTGTTGGTGTAGGAGCTGTTTTTATGGAGACCCACGAGGATCCAGATAATGCACCATCTGATGGTCCTAACATGGTTCCGTTAAGTGAAATAAAATCTCTTTTAAAGCAATTAGTTTCAATCGACACGTTGATTAAGAATTAATAAATGGCAAAAATCATAAAGATAGTAGGCAGACAAGTTTTTGACAGCAGAGGAAACCCAACAGTAGAAGCAGAAGTTTTTCTAAGCAACAAAACAAAAGCTTCAGCCATCGTCCCATCAGGAGCATCAACTGGAGCATTCGAGGCTTACGAATTAAGAGACGGTAACAAAAATTATTTTTTAGGAAAAAGTGTTTTAGGAGCCGTAAAGAATATAAACACAATTATTAATAAAAATTTAAAAGAAATAGATTCAAGCAAACAAAAAAAAATCGATCTAATTTTATTAGACTTAGACGGAACAGAAAATAAAAAGAAACTTGGCGCTAATGCTTTGCTTGCTGTATCTTTAGCCGTTTCCAAGGCGGAAGCAATTTCAAAAAAAAAAGAACTATACCAACACTTAGGAAAAAAATTTATATTGCCCAAGCCTTTAATGAATATTATCAACGGAGGAGCACACGCAGACAACAATTTAAGAATTCAAGAATTTATGATTAGACCAGACTCTGCAAAAAATTTTATGGAAGCTATTGAAAAAGGTTTTTTAGTTATACAAAACTTAAAAAAGATTCTTCAATCAAAAAATTTGTCAACCAATGTTGGAGACGAAGGTGGTTTTGCACCATTAATTAACTCCAACGAAGAAGCTCTTGATTTACTCGTCGATGCTATTGAAAAATCTAAATTAAAACCTGGTGTAGATATCAACATTTGTTTGGATGTAGCTGCTAATGAATTAATTAATAAAGATGGTGGTTATTCATTAAATTCTTCTGATTTTATTTCAGTCGAAGAGAGTATTAACTACTATAAAAATTTAGTTTCAAAGTATCCTATTGTGTCAATCGAAGATCCCTTTGCTGAAGAAGATTGGAATGCATGGTCTATGCTTACAAAAGAAATTGGTAAAAATGTGCAAATAGTTGGAGATGATTTGTTTGTAACAAATGTTAAAAGATTAAAAAGAGGAATCAAGGAAAAATCTGCTAATTCAATCTTAGTTAAAGTAAATCAAATAGGAACTCTAACTGAAACTTTGGAAGTGATTGAACTTGCTAAGAAAAATAATTTTAGCACTATTATTTCCCACAGATCTGGAGATACAGAAGATACTTTCATAGCCGATTTAGCTGTTGCCACTCAATCAACCCAAATTAAAACAGGATCTTTAGCGAGATCTGAAAGAGTTGCTAAATACAATAGGCTGTTAAGAATAGAAGAACAGCTTGGAAAATCTTCCAAAATCGCTAAAATCTAATCATGAGATTTTTTGAAATTATAAAAAAAAAAAAAATATTTTTTTTTCAAGTTTTTTTAACACTTTATATCGTTATTAACTTAACAGGAGGAGAAAGAGGTTTAATTTCTTACTTTGAGAAAAATGCCCATGAACAAAAGCTATCTATTAAAAATACAGAATTAAAAAATGAATTAAAATTTGTAGAGCACAAAAATATGTTATTATCTGAAAATATTGATCTTGATTATTTAGACACGTTATATCGAAGCAAACTTAAATTTGGAACTATAGATGAAATATTAATTAAATTTAAACAATGAAACCAAGACATCCTGAAAAAATAAAAAACATTATTAGTCCATTAAAAAAAAAACCAGAATGGATTAGATCTAAAATTACAAATAGTAAAATATTTTTTCAAACTAAAGAAATAGTAAATAAAAATAAGCTAAACACTGTCTGTCAGGAAGCAAATTGTCCAAACATAACTGAATGTTGGAGCAAAAAACATGCAACTTTTATGATTATGGGTGACACTTGTACAAGAGGCTGTGCTTTTTGTGACGTTAAAACCGGGAAGCCTTCTTCTTTAGATTCTATGGAGCCTTTTAAAGTATCTAAAGCTGTAAAAGAATTAAAATTAAATCACGTTGTAATTACATCGGTTGATAGAGACGATCTTGAAGATGGTGGTGCCAATCATTTTGGGGAAGTTATTTATCAAGTTAAAAAAAATAACCCTAATACTACCGTTGAAGTATTAACACCGGATTTTTTAAAAAAAGGAAACGCATATGAAAAAGTTTTAGAGGCAAATCCAGATGTTTTTAATCATAATATAGAAACTGTTCCCAGTCTTTATTTAAAAGTTCGGCCTGGTTCTCGATATTTTACATCAATAGAGTTGCTCAAATCAGTTAAAATAAAAAAACCAAGTATCTTTACAAAATCTGGAATTATGGTTGGCATGGGTGAGAAAAAAGATGAGATAATTCAAGTAATGGACGATTTGAGAATGGCTGATGTAGATTTTTTAACAATTGGTCAATATTTACAACCCTCAACTAAACATTTTCCTCTGGATAGGTACGTTCACCCAGATGAATTTAAAGAATTTAAGAATATCGCAATGTCAAAAGGTTTTTTATTAGTCTCTTCTTCACCTTTAACCAGATCTTCCTATCACGCTGATACAGATTTTAAAATTTTAAAAGATGCTAGAGATAAATCTTTAAGATGTCATCAGCTTCAATAAAAAAAATTATTTCCTGTAATAAAAAAAATTTAATCGATGTGGTTTTAGACATCGAAAAATATCCCCAATTTGTTCCCTGGTGTCTTGACGGAAAAATTCATGAAAAAAAGGTTTCTGAAGACTTTATTGAGATTAAAGCAGATCTTAAAGTTGGTAAAAAATTTATAAATGAAACTTATTCTAGCTTAGTTTTATTTTCTAAAAAAAAAGACTTAATCACTGTGACCAGTATAAAAGGCCCTTTAAAGTATCTCAAAAATGAGTGGAGATTTAAAGAAATTAATAACAAGACACAACTAGATTTTATTATAGATTTCGAGCTTCAAAATAACTTTTTAAATATGATAATGAAAAACTATTTTAATTTTGGGTTAAATAAAATTACTGATGCCTTTGAACAAAGAGCTGTAAAATTGTTTAAATAAAGTTTTTAATAAGATCTAAAGATTTTTTTACAGTATTTATTCTAATATATGCTCTGCTTTTATTTTTAAATAAATATTCATTAATTTGAGTTTTATTACCTTTTTTTATGCCTATGTAGACCAATCCAACTGGCTTTATTTTTGACCCGCCTGTAGGTCCGGCTATGCCAGTAATTGCTATATTTAATTTGGAATTCGAGATCTTTGACAAATTACTAACCATTAATCTGCAGCATTGTTTGCTTACTGATCCGTATTTTTTAATTATTTTTAAAGGTACTTTTAGAAATTTATTTTTTGATTGATCTGAATAGGTAACAATACTAAATTTGAAAATTCTCGAAGCTCCACTGATGCTAGTTATAACTTGAGCAAGCATACCACCTGTACAGGATTCAGCTATGGAGAGTGCAATATTTTTTTTTTTAAGTAAAACAACTACCTTCTTGGCATTTTTAAACATAATTTATAAAAAAGATAATGACTAATAATATTATAATAGAATAAATTCCCGCAACAACATCATCTAAAATCACTCCAAATCCATTCTTCATATTTTTATCAATTATATTAATTGGAAAGGGTTTCCATATATCGAATATTCTAAATAAAATAAAAGACACAAAAGTAAATATAATAAAATGATTTAAATTGTTTGTTTCAACAAAACTATAAATACTTAAAACTGGAATAGATTGACCTATAAACTCATCTATAACTATCTCTTTTGCATCTATTTTTGAAAATGAATTCTTCAAATTGTCTATAGAATAAACAGAAAAAACAAATATTAAAATTACACCTAAAATTAAAAAAAATATATTTATTTGTGAGTTATAAAAATAAATATAGATCAAACAGGTTATAAAAGAAGCAACTGTCCCTGGTGCAAATTTAGAATTACCTATACCTAACATCGTGAGTATTAAAATATTTAATTTTTTAATCATATTTAATTACTGAAACTATAACTTCAGCTGCTATGGCTTTTTCTTGACCTATAACACCTAATTTTTCAGTTGTTTTTGCTTTAACATTTATATTTGCTGAAGATAATTCACATAATTTTGAAATATTGTTAACAATTTTTTTTTTAAATTTTTTAAGTCTAGGGGTTTCAGCTATAATATTTACATCCAGATTGTTAATTTCATAACTTTTATTTTTAATTTGTTCTATAATTATTTTTATGAGATTTGTTGAACTTATATTTTTAAATTTTTTGTTTTTATCAGAAAATCTTTCGCCTATATCACCCATTTGGCAAGCACCAAGTAGCGCGTCAATTATAGCATGAAGTACAGGGTCTCCATCTGAATGACCTAAAGTTCCAAGAGAAGATGGAATTTTAACTCCGCCTAAAAAGAGTTTTCTTCCTTTGGCCAATCTATGAACATCGAAACCAATGCCAACTTTTAAATTTGATTTATAAATAATCTTAAGTAATTTTAAATCATCGCTATCAGTAACTTTAAAGTTTTTCTTTTCTCCACTTATAAGTGTAATTTTATTACTATTGTCTATTAGTGATAAATCATCATCAATATACTTATCTTTATTTTCTTTATGTAATTGTAAAATTTTTTTAAGATCAAAGCATTGTGGCGTTTGAGTTAAAAAAAAATTTTTTTTTTTTAAATTCAAAAATTTTTTCTTATTTTTTTTTAAAGCATCCTGTAGTTTTAGCGTGGGAATAATTATACTATTTTTTTTGGCTTGAAATATAATTTTTTCTATTAAATTTTTTGAAAAATTAGGTCTCGCTGCATCATGAATTAAAACTTTTTTGATTTGTTTATATTTTTGTAAATATTTCAAAGCAATATAAGTAGACTGTTGCCTAGTTTTTCCTCCGCTGATCATTGTAATATTTTTGAGATTAATTTTTTTTAAAAATTTTTTATGTTTTTTATTGTATACAATAAGTATTTTTTTGAATTCTTTAAATTGCTTAATTTTATTAATAGATAGCTCTATTAAGGTTTTCTCTGCTATTTTGTGATATTGCTTAGGTAGATTAGATTTAAATCTATCACTGTTACCGCCAGCTAGTAATATAAAAGAAAATCTCATTGAGTTAAACTATATTATGTTTATATAAATTATTAATATTTTTTTTATGTTCAATAAATTAAAAGGCTTTAAACTTGTTCTTCTACTTTCTATAATTTGTATAGGCCTAAGTATACTTACTTTTTTGGCTTTTATTAATCCAAAATTATTATTTTTCCCAAATATCAATTTGCAACTTTTATTAGCTTTTGATGTAATTTTGCTTGTAGCATTTTTACTTATTGTGTTTAAAAAAAGTTCTAATTTATATTTTTTAACAAAAAATAAAAAAATTGGTGCAAAAACAAGTCTACGATATATATCTTTATTTACTTTATTTACTTTTATTCCATCTTTTCTAATTGCTGTGTTTTCTTTGTTTATTTTTAATTACGGACTTCAAAATTTTTTTAATAACCAAATAACAAAAGCAGTAAATAGTTCGTATGATGTTGCTAAAAATTATTCAGAACAAAATAAAAATATAGTTGAATCAGATGTTTTTTTAATGAGTGTTGGATTAAATAGAGCTTCAGCTTTATTTTACTCATCTCCAGAAAGATTTAAAAATATAGCAAGATCAGAAAAATTACTAAGAAGAGTAGATGATATTTTTCTAATTGATAGCTCTGGTAATATTATATTTTCTGACACTGATAATGTTTCGAATTTTATAAAACCTACTGAAGATGTAATTAATAAAGCACTTGAAGGCATACCAGTATTAATTACAAATAATATAGAAGGTAAAACCTCAGCAATCATTAAATTAAATAGTTTAATTGATACTTATTTATTTATTTCAAGAAACGTTGATCCTGAAATTATCAAATATTTAAACGAAACAGAACAGGCTGTTAATTTTTATTACACTGTTGAAAGCAAACAATTGGGTATAAAAATAACTTTTGCAATTATTTATATTTTAGTTGTAGGTTTACTCTTATTTATTTCAATAATAATAGCTATTGCTTTTGCAAATAGGCTAACTAAACCAATAATTAATTTAATTACAGCTTCTGACAATATCAGCAAAGGGATTTTAGACAGTAAAGTTCCGGAATTAGCAGCTGATGAAGAATTTCTAATGTTAAATAAAAATTTTAACAACATGATACAAAGATTAAAAAAACAACAAGATAAACTTTTAGTAGCAGAACGGTACGCTGCTTGGGAAAGTGTTGCAAGAAAACTTGCTCATGAAATAAAAAACCCCTTAACCCCAATACAGTTATCGATTGATAGACTGCAAGAAAAATTTTACAAAAAAATTAATGAAGGACAAGATGAATTTAAAAGTTATTTATCTACCATTAATAGACAAATCAAAGATATTGAAAATTTAGTTAACGAGTTTTCTAGTTTCGCAAGAATGCCAAGACCAATTTTTAAAAAGATTGAATTAGATCCTACCATTAAAAGAGCAGTAGATTTTTATAAAATGTCCTCAAAAAATAAAATTTATTTAAGTTCAAATAAAAAGAAAAATATTATTAATGGAGATGAAGAGCAGTTATATCGAGTTTTTATAAATCTTATTAAAAATTCAGAAGACTCAATCGCTGAAAAAAAAGAAAAAAATAAGGTTTTTAAAGGTAAAATACATATAGAAATTGATAATAATAATGACTATATAAACATATTATTGGTTGATAATGGCGTAGGTATTAAAGACACCTCCAAAATAATGACACCATATTTTACAACTAAGAGTGATGGAACTGGTCTTGGTTTACCGATTGTAAGTAAAATTATTAATGAACATAAAGGCGAGTTAACAATTACCAACAATAAACCTGGTGCAAAAGTTTTGATTACACTTCGTAAAATTTATTAAATGAAAACAGAAATACTAGTAATAGATGATAACGCTGACATACGTTTTTTGATCTGCAGTATCCTAAAAGAATATGGACACGTCATAAGACAAGCTGCAAATTATGAGCAGGCAGTCAAAGAGATAAACAACAGCTTACCAGACTTAGCTATTGTGGATATTAAATTAGACAAAGGCGATAAAGATGGCATTGATCTATTAAAATTACTAATGGTCAAAGATAAATCTATACCAGTGATTATGATTTCAGGACATGCTAATGTTCAAGTCGCAGTAGAAGCAATCAGAATAGGAGCCTACGAATTTGTAGAAAAACCTTTTTCTTCTGAAAAATTATTAAATTACGTTAAGAGAGCAATTGAAGTTACTAGTATTAAAAAAGAAAAAAATAATGCTGAAAATAAATTGCTTCATTCCTTTGACCTTATTGGAAAAAGTACTCCAATTTTGAGGATTAAAAAGACTATAGAAAAATTAGCAGCTGCTGAAAGTAGAATTTTAATTACGGGACAAACAGGAACAGGGAAAGAACTTGTGGCAAGAAAAATTCACAAAAATTCTCTTAGATCAGAAAAACCATTTATAGTTTTTAACGCAGCATTGTTACGAGAAAAAAAATATGAAAAACAACTTTTTGGGGAAGAGTATAAAAATGGCGATATAGATTATGGTATTTTAGATAAAGCTAATCATGGTACTTTACTTTTAGATGAAATTTCAGAAATACCCTTTGAATTACAATCAAATATTTTAAGAACACTTATTGACCAAAAGTTCAAAAGAATTAATGGCACAAAAGATATTGATGTAGATATTCGTATTATGTCATCTACCTCAAAAGATTTAAAAATATTAATTGAAGAAAAAAAATTTAGAGAAGATCTTTATCATAGAATAAATGTTGTGCCAATTTATTTGCCCCCATTACAATCTAGAACAGAAGATATCCCTTTGTTAATAAATTATTTTAAAAATAAAATTGCCGAATTAAATGGTGTTGCAGAAGCTGAAATAGATGAGAATAATGATTTATTATATAGTTATAATTGGCCAGGTAATATTAGAGAGTTAAGAAATTTAATAGAAAGAGTAACGATACTTTCTTTGCACGAAGATAAAAAAGATACAAATAAACTATTAACTGAAATTTTGAAGGAAAGTCCAAAATCTTCAAACAATAACAATGTGTTAAGCAATACTTTAGCTTACCCACTAAAAGAAGCTCGAGAACAGTTTGAAACCAACTATCTAACCAACCAATTAAAAAAGAATAATGGAAATATATCTAAAACAGCTGATTTTATAGGTATGGAAAGATCGGCTCTTCATAGAAAGTTAAAATCTTTAGGTATAAAAGGTTTAAATTAATAATGAATATAATTATATGTGGAGCCGGTAAAGTTGGTTTTTCAATAAGCAAACAGTTATCCGCGCAAGGCCATTCGGTGACTGTTATTGATCAATCATCAGAAGATATAAAAAAAATAAACGAAACACAGGACGTAAAGGGAATAGTAGGTAGAGCAACTTTCCCATCGGTTCTTGAAAATGCGGGTGCTGCTAATACAGACATGATTATAGCAGTAACAAAGAACGATGAAACGAATATGATTATTTGCCAATTAGCACATAGTTTATTTAATATTAACAAAAAAATTGCAAGAATTAGAGCCAAAGAGTTCTTAGAGGGTAAATGGAGCAAACTCTATAATAAATCTAATTTACCTATAGATGTAATTATTTCACCAGAAGTAGAAGTGGCTAAATCTCTTTTTAGAAAATTAGAAGCCCCAGGAGCACTCGATAACGTACCTTTTGCAAATGGAAAAATTAAAGTTTTAGAAATTTCAGTTAAAAAAGATTGTCCTATTATTAATACATCTTTAAAAAATTTAACCGAAAAATTTCCTGATTTTAAAGCTAATATTGTAGGAGCAGTTCGAGAAGATATGTTTATTTTTTTGAAAAAAACCGATCAATTACTAGAGGGCGATAAAGCCTATGTAGTTGTTAGCGCAGATCAAATCACTCAAATTTTGAAAACTTTTGGCCATGAAGAAAAAACAGCAAAAAAAATACTTATTGTTGGGGGTGGTAATATAGGACTAAATTTAGCAAAATTTCTAGAAACTAGTTTTGAAGGAGCGCGTGTAAAAATAATTGAAAAAAACAAAGAAAGAGCAGAATTTATTGCCACTGAACTAGCTTCTTCAATTGTGATTTGTGGTGACGCACTCGATGAGCAAATATTAAAAGAAGCAAATATAGAGGAAACAGAAACAATTTTAGCTCTTACCAATGATGATGAAGATAATATTATGGTATGTGTATTGGCTGAAAAGTATAGTCCTGCAAAACGTACTATAGCTATCGTAAATAAATCTAATTATAGCTTGTTACAAAAATCGTTAAATATCGATGATCTTGTTGATCCACGAATGACTACTGTATCTAGAATAATGGAACACGTTCACAAAGGAACAATCGAGAAAGTTTATTCAGTTCTTGATGGTGAATACGAATTTATTGAAGCTGAAATTTTAGAAAAATCTGAATTACTAAATAAATCTATAAAAAATTCTAATTTTCCTGAGCATATCAGAATAGGAGCCATTTTAAGAGCTGAAAAAGTAATTATTCCCAGATCAGATTTTATATTTGAAAAAGATGACCTCGTCGTATTTATAGCAAAAAGAGAACTTCTAAAAGAAGTCGAAAGCATATTTAGTATTACTTCTATATAGAAATGAATTTTAAAGGTATTTTTTATTACCTGGGCCTATCCTGTTGGCCTATATCTATTCTATCATTTGTAAATATTCTTTATTCCTCTTATTTCGATCACTATTTAAATTTAAATTCTTATTTAATAACTTTAGCAACCTCATTATTATTTGCTTTTTTATTTTATTTTATTAGTAAAGATGCAGAAAAAAAAAATTAAGTTTTATGAACAGTTATTTTTAATTTTTATTGTTTATTTTTTTATCTCTTTATTAATTTCTATTCCTTATTACTTTAGTTATTATAAAATTAGTTTTATAGACTCTTTTTTTGAAGCAGTTTCAGGTTTAACAACAACCGGATTTACAGTTTTTACAAACGTTAAATTTTTAGACCCAACTTTACTTATCTGGAGATCTACATCGCATTGGATTGGTGGTTTGTTTTTTTTAACTTTTTTGATACTCGTTTTTTCAAATTTTAAAAACAACTACAAATTAACTCACCTTGTTTACAACCCAGATAAAGCCAGTAACGTTTTTAAAGATTCAAAAAAAACTATTATTAAAGTTTTTTTTCTTTATTCTACTCTAACAGCTTTAATTTTTGTTTTATTTAACTTATCGGGTATTAGGCTTTTTAATAGCTTAAATTTAGCCATGTCAATAAGTTCAGCGGGAGCTTTTTTGCCTACTAATGAATTATCAGATATTATTAAGTTTAGTTCGCAAAAAATTATGCTTACTATTGCTTTAACACTTTCAGTCTTAAATGTTTATTTTTTTTATAGTCTTCTTTCCGGTTTTAATAATATTAAAAGACATTATGAGGATGTTATAATTTTAGGAGGTATATTTTTTTTTAGTTTAATACTTTTTATTTTTATCGAACAAACTTCTTTTTTAAACATTCTTTTAAGCGTAACAAGCAGCGTAAGTAATTCTGGCATATCTTTCTACGACCCACCAAAAAATTTTTATTTGTTTTTTGTTTTTTTGACTATGATAGGTGGATCTTTAATTTCCAATTCGGCTGGAATTAAATTTATTCGAATATATATTCTTATTAAATCTACAATTATTGAACTTTTTAAACTAGTTACTCCAAATATTATAATTGATCAAAGAATTTTAAAAACTGAAAATAAAATTAATAATGAAAATTTAAATTCTTCCTTTTTAATTTTTATTTGCTTTTTTATAAGTATTTTTATTTTATCTAGTGTTTTAACAGCAGGTGGGCTAAATTTTGAAAATTCTTTCAAGCTCTCTATTTTGACTATTACTAACACAGTAAATTCTAGCCTCTATGGTCTTGATGAAGTTAATTTTTCAAATTTATTAACATCATCAAAATTTTTTATAATTTTATTTATGGTTCTTGGTAAAATTGAGCTAATATCTTTTTTTTTAATTATTAAAAAAGCTATCAGTAGAAATTAATTTATGTCTAAAATTGTAGTAATTGGTGCAGGTGCAATGGGAACAGCTTTTACATTTCCTTGTTTAGATAGTGGTCATGATACTAATATTATAGGCACTCATTTAGAAGATGATTTTATTGACTCCATTTTAAATAATAAAAGATTACACCCAGCACTTAATATAAACATTCCTAATGGTATAAATTTAATCAAATTTGCAAAATTTGAATCAATATTTAGTTCCAATGTAGATTTAATTGTTCTTGGCATTAGCTCAAAAGGTATTGAGTGGGTGGCAGACCAACTTTATAGCGTTTATAAGAATAAAAAACTTCCAAATCTATTAATGCTCACTAAAGGACTAAGCATTTATCAAAATGATTACGAATTATTAGTAGATAAATTAGAAAGACTGCTAACAGCAAAGGGAATTAAAGAAGTCAATATCTCTGCTGTAGGCGGACCATGTCTTGCCACAGGCTTAGCCAATAGAGTTCATAGTAGTGTTGTAATTGCCAATAAAGATATTTCTATCTCAAAAAAAATAGCCAATTTATTAAAAACAAATTACTACCACACATCTTATTCTGATGATTTAAATGGCATTGAGGTCTCTGCTGCAATTAAAAATATATTCTCAATGGCGGTAGGTGCTGCCAAAGGACTTTGTAGCAATAATATTACAGATGAAATAAGAGAAAAAAATTATTTAAATACAGCTTCTGCTTTAATCAAACAATCAGTTCAAGAAATGGAAATTTTTGTCGAACACTTAAAAGGAAAAAAAGAAACAGTTAAAGGCTTGGCAGGATTAGGAGATTTGTATGTAAGTTCAGGCGGGGGAAGAAATAGTTTAATGGGTTCTTACATTGGACAAGGCATGATATTTTCAGAAGCAAAAAAAAACAAGATGCCTCAAGTTACTGTAGAAGGAGCTGATTTAGCTATTGAAATAGGAAAAAAAGTGAACGAAGATTTTGATAAAAAAAAATTGCCTCTAATGCTTGGTATGATTAACGCAATAACAGAAGATAAAAAATTAGAATTAGATTGGCAATACTTTAACTTGTAATGAAAAAAGATAAAAATTTTATTATTTCTATTGACCAAGGAACCACATCTAGTAGAGCCATACTTTTTAATCTTAAAGGACAACCGGTTTATTCATCTCAACAAGAATTTACTCAATATTTTCCTAAAAGTGGCTGGGTAGAACATGACCCTGAAGAAATATGGTCTACAACCAAAAAAACTTTAAATGACGTTATCAAAAAAAGTAAAAAAATTAGAGGCAACATCCTAACTATTGGAATCACAAATCAACGAGAAACTACCGTTTTGTGGGACAAAAAAACAGGAAAGACCGTCTATAATGCAATTGTTTGGCAAGATCGTAGACAAGAAGAGTTTTGTAAGAAGCTTAGAAAACAAAACAAAGAAACACTTATCTTCAATAGAACTGGTCTTTTAATAGATTCATATTTCTCGGGCACAAAGATTAAGTGGATTTTAGATCACGTTCCTTTAGCTAAGAAATTAATGAAAAAGAGACAATTGCTTTTTGGGACAATCGATAGTTTTTTAATTTGGAGGCTTACAAGAGGAAAAGTTCATGCGACCGATGCAACTAATGCAAGTAGAACAATGATCTACAATATTACTAACAATAAGTGGGACGAAACTATTCTTAAAATCCTTAAAATTGATAAAAATATTTTACCTGTCGTTAAAGATTGTGCCGATGATTATGGTTCAACACATCCAACAATTACCGGAAAACCCATTTCTATTACTGGCGTAGTAGGAGACCAACAATCCGCTTCTATCGGTCAATGTTGTTTTGAGCCAGGGTCACTAAAAAGTACATACGGCACAGGCGCTTTCGTTTTGTTAAATACAGGATCAAAAATTATTTATTCAAAAAATAGGTTACTTGCTACTATCGCATACAGAATTAAAGGGAAAACTACTTACGCAATGGAAGGATCAATATTTATTGCTGGAGCAGGTGTGCAATGGTTAAGAGATAAATTAAATTTTTTCAAAAAAGCATCTGAAACAGAAAGTATTGTTAAGTCTTTAAAAGACAACAAAGGAGTTTATCTAGTACCTGCATTCACAGGATTAGGAGCTCCTTATTGGGATGCAAATGCCAGAGGTGTTTTGAGCGGTTTGACAAGAGACACAGGTCCAAAAGAAATCATTAGAGCTACAATTGAGTCAGTTGCATATCAAACATACGATTTATTTGAAGCAATGAAACATGATGGCTTGAGACCAAGACTTGTTAAAGTTGATGGAGGAATGGTAATGAACAATTGGTTTTCACAATTTTTATCTGATATAGTTGACATAAAGGTCTTAAGGCCTAAAGTTCAAGAAACAACCGCTTTAGGGGCCGCTTTTATGGCTGGTCTCCAAATTGGCGTCTACAAGTCTTTAAAAGATATTTCTAAAAATTGGCACTTAGATAATAGTTTTACCCCAAAGATTAGCTCTAAAATTAGAAACAAATTAGTTAAAGGCTGGTCTGCAGCAATTAAAAAAACACTGACTAAGACAATCTAAGATTGTATTTTTTTACCCCCATTTTTTACTGCTAAAGTTACTTTACATAAAGTTCATTTTGAGTTTAAATCCAATCATATAAGACAAGTATATGTAATAATTAACTCCAACAAAGGAAAATATGTTTAATAAATTAAAAACTTTTCTAGCTGTTGTTGTTGCGTACTCACTAGTAATTTCATCTGCACACTCTGATGCAATTACTGACTTAGCTAAAGGTGAATTTAGTCTT
>MDTF01006732.1_pt1 | contig 15631 bp, 13 predicted proteins | sample 811191 | NCBI WGS metagenome assembly MDTF01 (sample SAMN05326649, study PRJNA326480) | marine metagenome | isolation source: seawater | place: Southern Ocean | collected 2011 | reverse complement strand
TGTTGTTTCTAGTGCTTCATATAATGTCATGGGAGGAAGTATTGAAGGGAAGCGTTTTGCTAACATTGTTTTTCCAGATCCTGGAGGGCCAATTAGGATTATGTTGTGACCTCCAGATGCTCCAATTTCCATAGCTCTTTTTATGTTTTCTTGTCCTTTTACATCTGAAAAGTCATGTAACAGATGCGATGCGTTTTCATAGAATTCTTTTCTTGTATCTATTTGATAAGGTTTAATTTCTTTAGTGCCGTTCAGAAACCCAATAACATCAAAAATGTGCTCGAAGCCGAGTACTTCTAAATCGGATACAATTCCAGCTTCTTTAATGTTTTCTTGTGGTAAAATTATTCCCTTGTAACCTTGTTCTTTGGCAAGTATTGCTATTGGTAAAGCGCCTTTTATGGCATTTATTTTACCATCAAGAGAGAGTTCTCCCATGATTAAATATTGAGCGGCTACTGTATTGTTTACTTGATCTGATGCACTCATTATTCCTATTGCAATAGGTAGGTCATAAGCGGCACCTTCTTTTTTGATGTCAGCAGGGGCCATGTTGATTACAATATTCTTGTAAGGCATTTTGAAAGATGAATTTTTTAGGGCTGAAGCAATTCGATAACGTGCTTCTTGAATTGCTTTGTCGGGTAATCCAACAAGAAAAAATTTACTGCCGTTCGAAATAGAAACTTCAATAGTAATCAATAAGGCATTTACGCCGTGAACCGTTCCTCCAAATGTTTTTGATAGCATAATTATAATTTTTGATAAATGTATGGTACAGCTATTTTTTTGATGGGGTAATGTGTTTTTTTCTTTTCTCTTTGTAAAGAATGGTAGAGATTAACAATAATTTGTTAATTTTGTTTAGCTTTTTAGCTGAGAATATTTGGCAGGCATTTTGTAAAAAGGCTGTTGAAACCAAAATTTATTATGATGAAAAAATTGATACTTGGGTTAATGATTGCTATTTCTTCAACCATATTTGCGCAGGGAGAAGCCTTAAATTGTTACCAGAAATACGCTAAAAAGTTTGAACAAAGAGGTGCTAACGAAGTTTCTGATGGTTGGGATGAAGATGTTGTAGTTACTTTTAGGCAAGGTAGTACTTCAGAATGTTTGATGGGAAAGGTTAAGGTTGAGAAAGGAATTATTACTCAGATTTATCTTAGAAATACAGATGGTTCCTATGAAATTTATACAAAGCAATTTAAGCATGAGACGAAAGCTTCTGTGACAAACGGAATCTCTAAAACGCTTGTGACTGTTGATGATATTTTGGTGAACATAATCTTCAGAAAATCAATTAAGCCGCCAAAGAAAAAGGTGACAGTTGCTCCCGATCCAGACGACTTGTAGAATATATAATTAAAAAAAAAGCGCTCAGTGAGCGCTTTTTTTTGTTCTTTTTAATATTATTCGGTTCGATATTAATTGTTGGAAATAATAGGAAAAAAAAGTTGATATCTTTATATTTCTGTAATATTTAAAGGATTCGAAGCAATAGTTTATAAGTCTAAAAGAAAGACTTATGATTCATGATTTAATCAATAAACCTTTCAGTGATTTGAGTGTAATAATCAATTCTTCTATCTCTTAAAAAAGGCCACCATCTTCTAACAGACTCTGTCTTCCCTTTATCGATTTCGATTGTAATTGCATTCTCGTTTTGATTAGCGCTCCAAATTTCCTCACCTTGTGGTCCACAAATAAACGAGTTTCCCCAAAAGTTAATTCCATTGGTTTGCTTTGAAGGATCAGCTTCGAATCCAACTCTATTAGTGGTGATTACGTGAATATTATTTGCAATAGCATGACTTCTTTGAATCGTTTTCCAAGCGTTTAATTGCTTGTTTTTTTCAGCGTCTGAATCGCCTGAATCCCATCCAATAGCAGTAGGGTAAACTAAAATCTCAGCACCTTTTAAAGCCATTATTCTTGCGGCTTCAGGATACCACTGATCCCAACATATCATCACCCCTATTTTCCCGACTGACGTTTCAATTGGATTGAATCCTTGATCACCAGGCGCGAAATAAAATTTTTCGTGAAAACCAGGATCATCAGGAATGTGCATTTTTCTATATGTACCTGCTATTGATCCGTCTTTCTCAAAAACAACAGCTGTATTGTGGTACAATCCAGCTGCTCTTTTTTCAAATAAAGAAGTAACTAAAATTACTTTATTATCATTTGCTATTTTACTGTAATAAGTTGTCGCATTTCCAGGTATAGTATCTGCTAAATCAAAATTATTTACATTTTCTGTTTGGCAAAAATACAAGTTGTCATGTAATTCTTGTAACACAATTAACTGCGCACCTTGTTTAGCAAGCGCTTCAATTTCTAATTTCAATTTCGATCTGTTATTATCGATGTTTTCTGATCGACTTAACTGTACGATTCCAATTTTAACCTTACACATTGACAAATAAATTTAAGTTAATTGTTGCTTTGTGTAATTGCATTGTTAAGCAGTGAAGTGATCCATTTTGCTTAATTATTGCTCTGCAATTAACACCTTCTATTTCTCTATTGGGGAAGATAGATTTAAATAAGGATATAACAGATTCGTCCTCGTCACAATTGTAAATCGGAACTAGCACGGAATTATTTGTGATTAAAAAATTAGCGTAAGTAGCAGCTAAATAAGCTCCGCGTTCAATTATAGTAGGCAGAGGAATAGGGATTAATTCAAATGGTTCCCCATTTATATTTGTGAATTGGTTTAATTCATTTTCCATTTTACTTAATTCCTCAAAATTTGCGTTGTTCTTGTCATAACACTTTACATACACAATACAGTTTTCACTTGTAAACCTTGCAAGTGTATCAATATGTGCATCTGTATCATCACCAATAATTTCTCCATAATTTAGCCAGAGAATTTTTTTAGAAAAAAGTTCTTTTTTTATTTTTTGCTCTATTTTTTCCTGTGATAAATGTTGGTTCCTGCTTAACAAACATTTTTTAGTTGTTAAAATAATACCATTTCCATTTGATTCTATCGAGCCACCTTCCAGAATAAAGTTAATATTGATAAGGTTATTGTAAACGTTTTTTTTGAATAAAACTTGATTAAGTTGATTATCATGAAATGCCTCAAACTTATTTCCCCATCCGTTGAATACAAAGTTTTTTAAGATTGGAATTCCATTTTCAATCACTGAAATAGGTGCATAATCTCTTGCCCATGTATCATTGAAATCAGTTTGTATTAGCTTAATATTTAATAATTCTGTTGCGCTAAATAAGCTTTTAGGATTGCGGTTAATTTCATGTACAATAATTAACTTTTGGTATTTAGCAATCAATTGTGCGATCTGCAAAAAACAAGCTTCTGCTGAGACTAAAATTTCTTTCCAATCTGTATTTTCAGAAGGCCAAGTTATTTGAATAGCATCTTGAGTTTCCCACTCTGCAGGCATATATGATTTCATGCTGTAAAGTTAATAAATGAAATGGATTGCTACTGCGCTATAAAACAAAAGGTCGATTATATGGGATGATTCTTTTTGCTTTTAGGTTTATAAGATGAAAGTTGAGATTATTTCTGTTTTATTTTCAGGGATTTTAGATCAATAAAGTAATTAATTACTGATCTCTGCTATTATCTGTTTTTTGTTATTAAATGAAGTATTAAAATAGATATTTAAGCAACTATTTTTTTTGAAAAAGTTATTTTATCTATTTTACAATTCCTCTTAGATTAATCTTAACTAATTGATTTTCAGTTGATAATTATTTTTTTTTTGTAAGTAATATTTGTAAATGACAAAGACTCAGTTAGCACTTAAATAAGTCTTTGTTTTTTCGTATTTTTACAAGGCTATGAAACCCTCCAAATGGTTGAGAACATGAGTCAGGAAAACGAGAATACGACCCTAAATCAAAAAGTTGAAAAGTCGGAAGTGAAAGAAATGGTTCTAAATGACTACAGAATCATGATGGAAAGTAGGGAAGCCTCATTAATGGGGCGAAGAGAAGTTTTGACAGGGAAAGCAAAGTTTGGAATTTTTGGAGATGGAAAAGAATTGGCTCAGTTGTGTTTAGCCAAGCAATTCATGGACGGAGATTATAGATCAGGATACTACAGAGATCAAACTATTTTACTAGCGCTAGGAGAAGTTTCACTCCAAGAATATTACGCACAACTTTTTTCGGATACTAATATTGAACATGAGCCACATTCGGCTGGTAGACAAATGAATTGTCATTACGGATCTCGCTTCATCAATGACGATGGAACTTGGAAAGATATGACGAAAATGAAGATCACTACAACTGATCTTTCTCCAACTGCAGCTCAAATGCCTAGAATTATGGGTTTGGGAATGGCTTCTAAACTGTTTCGGGAAAACAAGGATTTACATGAATTCAAAACACTGTCTAGCAATGGAAATGAAGTTGTTTTTGGAACTATCGGAGATTCTTCTACGTCAGAAGGAATATTTTGGGAAGCTATAAACGCAATGGGTGTTCTTCAAATTCCAGTGGTAATGTCTGTTTGGGATGATGGTCATGGAATTTCGGTTCCGGTTGAAATGCAAACTACAAAGGGAAGTATTTCTAAAGTGCTTGCAGGTTTTAGGAAAGAGAAGGATACCAATGGAATTGAGATTATTGTTGTAGATGGGTGGGATTATCCAGCACTTTGCGCTGCGTATGATAAAGCAGCTAAATTAGCAAGAGAGCAGCATATACCCGTTTTAGTTCATGTAAAAGAATTAACGCAACCGCAGGGGCATTCAACCTCTGGTTCGCATGAAAGGTATAAATCTAAATCTCGACTAAAATGGGAGAAGGAATATGATTGTGTGGTACAATTTGAGAAATGGATTTTAGAGAATAATTGGGCTACAAAAGAGGAACTTTCTGAAATTCATAACAAAAGTAAAAAAGCCGTTAGAGATGCTAAGAACTTAGCTTGGAAAGCATATATAACTCCGCTTCAAAAGGATCTATCTGAAGTGCTTTCAATGATTGACGCAATTGCATCGAAAAGTAGAAGTAAAATATTTATTAAAAAGACTAGAGACGAACTAACTGGTGAAATGGATATTTACCGTAATTACATGGTAAGTAGTGCTAAGAAAGTTTTACGGTTGGTCAGGTTTGAGAATATTCCAGTTGAAAAGCAAAGATTGGTAGATTGGTTGAATGAGCAAAAAGTATTGAATTATGATAGGTATAATTCGCTACTTTATTCTGATGATGAATTTTCTGTAACGAATATTGATATTGTTCCTCCAACTTATGGAGAATCAAATCTTGTTGATGGAAGAATTGTGATTAGAGATAACTTTGATGCACAATTAAAAAGCAATTCTAAGATTTTAATTTTTGGTGAAGACTCTGGTAAAATTGGAGGTGTAAATCAAGGATTAGAAGGGTTACAGGAGAAGTATGGTGATTTAAGAGTTCGTGATACGGGTATAAGAGAAGCATCCATTATGGGTAAAGGTATTGGGATGTCTATTAGAGGATTACGACCAATTGCTGAAATTCAATACTTGGATTACCTTGTGTATGGTTTAATGACTTTAACGGATGATTTAGCATCGTTACATTGGAGAACAAAGGGTGGACAAAAAGCACCTATTATTATTCGAACCAGAGGACATCGTTTCGAAGGAATTTGGCATTCAGGATCTCCTTTAGGTATGATTATAAATAGTTTAAGAGGATTAGTTATTTGTGTTCCGCGTAACATGACTCAAGCCGCTGGGATGTATAATACACTTTTAAAATGTCACGATCCTTCTCTAGTGATAGAGCCATTGTTGAGTTATAGAAAAAAAGAAGAGTTGCCAACTAACTTAGGAGAATTTACCGTTCCGGTAGGTATCCCTGAATTGATTTCAGAAGGTGAGGATTTAACAATTGTTACTTACGGAACTTGTGTTTCGATTGCTCAGGAAACTTTACAACATTTAAGAGAGGTTGGTATCTCTGCTGAGTTGATTGATGTGCAAACGTTATTGCCTTTCGATATTAATAGTATGATTGCACAGAGTGTTAAGAAAACCAACCGTTTAATTGTATTGGATGAGGATGTAAGTGGAGGAGCTACAGGGTTTATGTTACAGCAAATATTAGAGGAGCAAAATGCTTATTTCCACCTTGATTCTGAACCTCGTACTTTATCCGCTGAAGATCATCGTGCTGCTTACGGTTCTGACGGTAATTATTTTAGTAAGCCGAATCCAGAAACGTTATTCGATTTAGCTTACGAAATTATGAATGAGGTTGATTCGGATAAATTTCCTATAATTTATTAATTACAAAATCATCAACTGTTAATTTCCATTACGATATTTAACTTTCTGGTTAAAATAAATAATACGATTTACCAATTTTCCCTTAGTATCGTAATGATTTCAAATTCATGTGAAAATGACAATGGTGATGAAACTGTAACGTTTATTTGTAGGATATTAGAAAATAGCCCTTATCATAAATTTATGATGACTACTTGCAGCTTTAAAAGTTTGTTTTTTGGTTAATTGAAGTTGTTAAACCCTAAATTTTGTAATAATTCAAACTCGCTGATTTCTTTGTTTACATTTATAACAATTGGAGATGATTTTCATTCCATATTCTTGGACTAATTATACTTAGTAGGTGTATAAAAGTATAATTAATAAATTGATTTTACACGCAAATAAAAAGACTACTTAAGCAGTCTTTTTATTTGTCTATTTTTTTCCGTGACACTGTTTAAACTTCTTACCACTTCCACATGGGCAAGGTTCGTTTCGTCCAGTTGTAACTTCAGCAGTAGCAGGCGTATTTGGCTTTTCCTCTTCAGGCATTCCACCATCTAAATTACCTCTAGTAGCTTTGATTTGTGATTGTCTGATTGGCCTCATAGGAATCCTTTGCGGAGCGGGTTTTGTTTGCTCGTTAGGACCCTGTTGTAAAATTCCTGCTTTCATTAAGAAAGAAACAATCTCTAGGTTTAGGTTTTCAAACATTACAGTAAAAACCTTGAAAGACTCTTCCTTGTAAATTAAAAGCGGATCCTTTTGTTCAGCAGAAGCATTGTTTACATTCTGCTTTAAATCATCCATTTCTCTTAAATGCTCTTTCCATTCTTGATCAATAATATTAAGTGTAATCGCTCTTTCAAATTGCTTAACAACTTCAGCACCTTCAGAAGTAAATGCTTTCTCAAGATTAACGGAAACTTGTAAAACTTTAACCCCATTTGTGAACGGGACAGAAAGGTTCACGAATTGATCACCTTGGTTTTGGTAAACGTCTTTTATAACGGGAAAAGTTGTTTTGGCTAAACCGTCTTTTCTTTTCTTATATGTATCAACAACAACAGCTGCCAATTTATCAAATAATTGTTGAGCAGAATCTTTTCCAAATTCAGCTTCTGAAATTGGCATTTTAATTCCGAAGTGTGAACTTACATCAACTTTAAAAGCATCATAATATTTAGATCTTGCATGTTTATGAATAATCGTTTCGATTGCATCCATAAACATATTAGAAATATCAATACTTAAACGATCACCGTAAAGTGCATTTTTACGTTTAGCATAAATTACTTCTCTTTGAGCATTCATTACATCGTCATACTCTAGTAATCGCTTTCTTTGTCCGAAGTTATTTTCTTCAACTTTTTTCTGCGCCCGTTCAATAGATTTAGAAATCATGGTATGCTGTATTACCTCACCCTCTTCTAATCCCATTCTATCCATTAATTTGGATATTCTTTCTGATCCAAATAATCTCATTAAGTGATCGTCCAGAGAAACAAAGAATTGTGATGAGCCAGGATCTCCTTGACGACCAGCACGACCTCTTAATTGTCTATCAACTCTACGTGATTCATGCCTTTCAGTAGCAACAATAGCTAAACCGCCTTTAGCTTTAACTTCTGCAGATAACTTAATGTCAGTACCTCTACCTGCCATGTTCGTAGCGATAGTAACCATAGACGCTTGACCAGCTTCTCTTACAATTTGAGCTTCCTGACCGTGACGTTTTGCATTTAAAACATTGTGTTTAATTCCTCTCATTTTAAGCGTACGGCTTAATAATTCTGAAATTTCAACAGATGTTGTACCAACTAAAACAGGTCTTCCTGCTTTTGATATCTCAGTAACCTCTTCAATTACTGCATTGTATTTCTCTCTCTGAGTTTTGTAAACCTTGTCTTGTTTATCATCTCTAACAATAGGTTTGTTAGTTGGGATTTCAACAACATCAAGTTTATATATATCCCATAATTCAGCTGCTTCTGTAACAGCAGTACCTGTCATTCCCGACAGTTTATGGTACATTCTAAAGTAGTTCTGAAGTGTTACCGAAGCATGCGTTTGAGTAGATTCTTGAATCTCCACATTTTCTTTTGCTTCAACAGCTTGATGTAAACCATCACTCCATCTCCTTCCTTCCATGATACGGCCAGTAGACTCATCAACAATTTTCACAGCATTATCCATTACAACATACTCCGTTTCTTTTTCAAAAAGAGTGTATGCTTTTAAAAGCTGCTGCATTGTATGTAAACGCTCAACTTTTAAGCTGTATTCTTGCGTTATTTTATTTTTTTCAGCCGTTTTCTCTTGATCTGTTGAACTTGATTTATCTACTGCTGAAAGCATTAAGCCTATATCAGGCATTATGAAGAAATTCTTGTCTTCAATTTGGTCAGAAATAAGATCTAATCCTTTATCTTTTAATTCAATAGAGTTTGCTTTTTCATCGATTACAAAAAACAATTCATCATCAACAATATGCATGTGCTTTCCTTGCTCTTGCATGAATTGATTCTCTGTTTTTTGTAACAACTGTTTAACACCTTGTTCACTTAAGAATTTAATAAGCGCTTTGTTTTTTGGTAATCCTCTAAAAGATCTTAATACTTCTTTTCCTGCCTCTTCGTAGTTTTCTTCTTTAAATAACTTCTTAGCTTCAGAAAGTTTCTTCGTTACTAATTGTCTTTGCGCTTGAACCAATTGATTAACAAAGGGTTTTAGCTCATTAAACTCTAAATTTGTTTTTTTAGTAGTTGGACCTGAAATAATTAATGGTGTACGAGCATCATCAATTAATACAGAATCTACCTCATCAACTATTGCATAGTGTGGTTTTCTTTGTACAAGTCCTTCGATATCGTCGGACATGTTATCTCTTAAATAATCAAAACCAAATTCGTTATTTGTTCCGTACGTTACATCACTATCGTATGCTGCTTTTCTATCAGGAGAATTGGGTTGGAATTTATCGATGCACTCAATAGAAATTCCGTGAAATTCGAAAAGCGGTGCCATCCAATCACAATCTCTAATTGCTAAATAATCATTTACAGTTACTAAGTGAACTCCTTTTTGAGCCAAAGCATTAAGATAAACTGGTAATGTTGCAACCAATGTTTTTCCTTCTCCAGTTGCCATTTCAGCAATTTTCCCTGAGTGTAAAACAACTCCACCAATTAATTGAACTTGGTAGTGCTCCATGTCCCATTTGATTTCATTTCCACCTGCATCCCAAGTTGTAGAATAAATAGCTTGATCGCCATCTATTTCAACATGTACTTTTCTAGCAGCAAGGCTCCTATCCATTTCAGAGGCAGTAACTGAAATTTCTTGATTTTCTTTAAATCTATGAGATGTTTCTCTGATGTTTGCGAAAGCTCTAGGAAGAATTTTATTTAAAACCTCCTCAATCTTTTCGTCAACTGTTTTTGTAAGTTGATCAACTTTCTTAAAAATAGCTTCTTTTTCCAAAACAGGAAGGCCAGTTTTATCTGCGTCAATTTTTAGTTGCTCGATTTGATCTTCTTCAGTTTTGATAAAGTTTTTAATTTCTTTTCTAAATAGATCAGAGTTTTTTCTTAACTCATCATGGGATATGTCTTTTAACTTTTCTTGTTCTGCAAGTATCTCTTTTACAATGGGTAAAATAAACTTAACATCTTTATCACTTTTTTTCCCAAGAAGTGAAGTAATAACTTTTCCAATTGAACCAATCATGGCAATATATTTTGTGTGTAATTTGTCTCTATTTAAAGACGTAAATTTACGCTAAAACAGTCAAATAATAATGGGAATTTTGGATTCTTTAAAAATAGTTGTAAACTATGAGAGGATTAATGTGCTATTGGTTATACAGGTTAAAAGCTAGAGACATTATTGATTGTTAAAATATTTTTTATTTGAAATAAAAAAAAAGGGTTAAAAAATAAATTTTCTTAGTAGAAAAGTCATTCTTTAACCCTTTTAAATGTTGTTGATTAGATTCTTTAAAAATCTAGTATTCGTCTTCGTTAAATAAGAAGTCGTCTTTCGTTGGGTAATCAGGCCAAATTTCTTCAATAGTTTCGTAAGAGTCTACTTCTTCTTCCAGTTCCTGTAAGTTTTCTACAACCTCTAAAGGCGCTCCGGATCTCATAGCGTAATCAATCAACTCATCTTTTGTTGCTGGCCAAGGAGCATCAGTTAAATACGAAGCCAATTCTAAAGTCCAATACATAATTTGTAGGTATTTATATAATTATTAAACAAGATTACCAAGTTTAAAAAAAAATCAATTTCGGCAAAAGTATCATTTTTGAATTAAGATTAAAATGTTTTCGAATGTTTTTGCAAAATTGTTGATAAATTACTTTGATACAGATGGCTTTAATTTTTAATATACAACATAAATTTCTTCGCAATTTAGTGCTTTACATAAAAACCTTCCTAAAACAAATAGATAATCAGATAGCCTATTGAGGTATTTAATTATTTGAGGATTAACGTTATTACTAATACTGTTGAAGTTAATTACACAACGTTCAGCTCTTCGGCAAATACTTCTGGAAATATGAACGTGCGATACAGTAGGATGCCCACCCGGTAGAACGAATTGGGTTAATGGCGGAAGTGTTTCTTCCATTTTGTCTATACTGTGCTCTAAAAATTCAATATCTACAGGATCTAATTGAGGTAGTTTAATTGCAGTTTTCTTTTGGTCGCTTGCTAGATGAGCGCCTATTGTAAAAAGTTTATTTTGGATTTTTGTAAGTTCAGTTTTTATAGCTTGATTAACAGTAAGATCTCTTGCTAAACCAATATAACTATTTAGTTCATCAACAGTTCCATAAGCTTCTATTTGCAAATCTGATTTTAAAACCCTAGAACCACCAAGTAATGATGTTTCTCCTGTGTCTCCAGTTTTCGTGTATACTTTCATAATTTAATACTTTGTAGTTCGTAGAATAAAATTTTCTTTGGCTTGCCCTTTTTTGAAAAAAACTAGCCCGATCCAAAAAAGATCAATAGTGACAGTAACTTCTGGGTGGTTTTTTATATCATCCCAAGCTTCTTCCATTTCAGTACTCCAGTGAATATCATCGAAGATAAAAAATGTATCGTTATTTACTTTTTTCACACACGCCTTAAAATAATCCAGTGTTGGTTGTTTCTGATGATTTCCATCGAAAAATGCATAATCGATGGTGGTAAAGTTATTGACAGTTGGTGGTAGTGTTTTTTTAAAATCACCAATTACCATTTTTATTTCTTCAGCTTTAAAACTTTTAAATACTTTTCTTGAAATTTTAGCTGTTTCAGGACAACCTTCCATTGTAATGAAATTAGCTTTTTTATTCGCTCCAAATTGATAACAAGCCGAAACACCTAAGGATGTTCCCAATTCCAACATGTTTTCAGGTTGGAAGTAATTAATTAATCGAAACATCATTCTACCTAAGCCTGCTGATTTTGCAGAGTTTTTAGCGATATCGGATATTTTTCTAGAATTAGATCTGTTGATTCTACTTCCTGCTCCAAAATCTGTAATGTTAATTGTATTGTGGTTGTTTTTTAAAGCTGATCTTATACCTTCGATTTCATTGAAAGCATAAAAATTCTTATCGCTCATTAATACTTCAGTTAGCAATTCAGATGCAAATGAGGAATTTACAGTGTACCTGCTTTTACTTCTCATTAGATATGTGAAATATCTTAAAACTAACTTGATATTATTTAACATGTTGCAAATATAGTTTAGCATTTGGAATAAATGTAAAAGGGAGCGTGTTAAACACAACTCCCTTCTTCTAAATCAACCCTGACAGATTATTAACGTATTATTTTCACTAATTGCTCTGCAATTATTTTCTTAATCCCATCAGGCCCAACTCCTTTAGTTTTTATAAAAATAGAAGTACCTACCCTTAGTCCTCTGACATAGTTTTTATCATCTGGTTTGAACTTTCCGTTTGGCATATTTCCTGTTTTTAAGAAGTTGTTGTCTTTATCATACATTTCAAAAGAACAGTTAACGGCTTTTGGTTTTGCACTTATAGGAAAGTCTGGAGAATATCTCAAATTAATACCTCCTATGGCAAATAATTTATTTCTTTTCATTTTCACAGGTCTTTCTTCTGAACCGATAAATAGAAGTGGTTTTGGAAATGATTTTACAATCCATTCTTGTTCTCCCATCAACTGTCTTTTTCCAGACGTAATTTCGGCAAATACTTGTATTTTTATTTTCCCTAACCTGTTTGGGGTAATCTTGTATTGTCCAATTCCTGATTTTTCAATACTGCAACTATTTGCAATCGGGATAATCTTATCCGATGAAATTCCAGGAGCAGAAATTTCAATCTTATTACCAATTCCTTTATACATAATATTTAGGTCCTTTGAGGAAATTACTGCGCTTGGAGCTGCAACAGTATAGTTATTAACGAAGGGATAAATAAGAAATTCTCCTTTTCGTTTGGGATTGGGGTGGGGTACTTTCATGATTCCGCCCCAAGCATGATTCCCTGTTATATCTGTATTTACATTATAGTTTCCGATTCCTGCATCAACAGGTAAAGTGTCCGTTTCAGAAATGAATTTTATAGTTCCTGTTGATCTAAAAATAGCAGTATCGTAATCCCCAACAATTACAATAGGTTCTTGTGTTGTATCAGCAGCAGCAAGAAAAATATTTGCAGAATATTTATCACCTTGCAAAATATATCCGCTTTTAGCTATTGATGTTGCCATTATTTTATTCACCTTATAAGTGTCTAAATTAATTTCTTCGAACAGATAATTAATCACTTGCGACTCTGCATTTCTAACATAACTTTGAAGATTGGTAAGGTTGGCGGTAACAGCAGCTAGCGGTAAATGCTCACTGATGTTATTCTCCCAAGGAATTGTGTTTTTTTCATAATCTATATGATCAGGGGTATTTAATAAAGCGTCTAAGGAGCTAAGCATAGTTGTGTCTCTTTCATCGATAAATTGTCCAAGTAAGTCTTTGTAGTTTAATAATTCTTTTTTTAATTCTTCTCCATTGCCACTAACCAATAAATACTGAGCGCCAACATTAGCATCATCTTTACCAAGCGGTATATTGGTTTCAGGGTCAAGCCCACCACCCAATTCGATAATATCTGATTTGTATTTGTCTAGTAGGTCAAAAAGGGAATTAGATGCCTCTAAAATTTGATCTGAATTGTGCTTTGTTTTAATAGCGATTTCAGATCCTAACGCTGCAGAATTACTTATTTTAGTATAAACTGAATGGTTTGCATCATTAAAATTGGATGTGGTAATGTCGATTCCGTTCTCTAAAAACACAAATGCGTTTAATAGATCTTTAGAAGCGTTCATGGCTAACATCGCCAATAAAACGAGATACATTAAGCCAATCATTTGTTGGCGTGGACTTAGGTTTCCTCCTGACATACTTGCTGTTTTAAAATGTGAATATTTGAAAGCTGAGCAGTTATCCGGTTTATTGCCCTTCCTTCACATACTTAATACCGCAAGTTTGAATGGTTACATTTTTTCTAAAATTATTTTTTGGGCATAAAAAAAGCCGAAATTCTATTTCGGCTTTTAAAATTTTGAGCTAATTAAAAATTAGCAATTTTTTTATTCTCCTGTTACAGTAGTAGTAACAGTTGTTGAGAATAATCCACCTTTTACAGTTTGATCAACAGTAGCAATTTTTGTAATACCACCTTGTTTAGCAGCTTTAATAGCTCCTCCGTCAGCGTTCATTGGCTTGAATCCTAAAATTACTTTGTAAGAAGACGTACCTGTTTTAGTTCCAACAGCATTACTTGTTACCATTAAAGGTGAACTCACTGCACATGAAGTTAAAAAACCAGCAACTAATACAAATGCTAGTGTTTTTCCGATTAAATTTTTCATAAAATATATTTTTTAGTATTGGGGATTACTCTCCAGCTACGATTAATTCATAAGTTTTAAATAAGTAGTAGTTTGTTTCCTTCATGTCAACAGCTCCTATAGTTTTGATTCCACTATTTTGAACGGCTTCAACAACTCCATATTTCTTGTTCAAACAGATTCCAGAAGCAATGATAGTACCCGTTCCAGTAACTGGTTGTGGGAAACTAAACAAACAGGTCGTTTTTGAAGAACCTGTTTTAGTTCCGATAGTGTTATCGTTAACAGCTATAGGACGAGTAATAGAACATGCACTTAAGATTAAAGCTGCAGCTCCAAATATTGATATTTTCTTTAACATTTTCATCTTTTTTATATTATTCTCCTGTAACTTCTGTTTTTAATGTACCAAAAATGATGTAACTAGTACTTGTAAATGTAGCACTACCTATTTTTTGAATTTTCCCGTTCTCAGCAGCCTGCTTGTATGTGAAGTTAGCATCTTTTTGAAAAGGCTTAGCAATCGCTTTTCCCGTTTTTGTTCCGATAGGGTTGTTAGTTAATTGAAGCGTTTTAACTTGACAAGAAGTCATTAAAGCCCCAATTGCTGCGACCGCTACAACTGTTTTTAATTTTGACATTTTTAATTGTTTTAGTGAGTTCTTAATAGTAATTTTTATTTTTTTCATATAAAGACAAGAATTCTCTGGTTTTTGTATGAAAATAATCAGTGGCAATGATAGTAATAAAATGTTATTTTTTTAGACAAAAATGTTTATTATTTTGTGTGATGTATTAATTTATCCTAAGGTGTTATATTTGATATTCTTATTTATTCCCGCCTTAGGTTTTAGTATTCTACTATGGTTATTTAAGAATCATCCAGTATTAGAACTAGAAGATTGTTTCCCCTTTGTACCACTAGAATTTTTATTGATTATTTTTTTTGGAACAATAGCAACTCTTGGGGGAACTTTAGATTGGTTATATCACAGGAATAACTTAGGAATGAAGATCTCGAAAAAAGAGAGAGATGCAGAAGCTATAGCACTTGGATTTGGAGGAATTCCAATGTTTATTCTAATGTGGTTAGGAACATTCTCTGAATCAAAGGAGTTGTATTTAATTCCAATAATTATTGTGTTGATTTATACTGTGGTAATGATTTGCTACGATGAGTTTGTTTTCCACCAAAAACGGTGTGGTAGGACAGAAAATCTGCTTGTCTTTAATGTTTTGAATTGTCCCTGGTTGAGATTGATCAAAAATAATAAGTGCTGTGAAGGTGATACTGAATAATGTTAGTAGGATTTTTGTTTTATTATTTAAAATATTTTTCATCATCATGCTAAAGTTGAATCCCATATAACGACATAATGATTAGACTTTTAATTATAAAGATTCCAACTCCAATTAAGAGTGCTTTTTTTAGTGGTTTAAAATGAACAATAGCAATTCCCATGCTGATCAAAATATCAAATATTATGAAT
>MDTF01008724.1_pt1 | contig 15651 bp, 17 predicted proteins | sample 811191 | NCBI WGS metagenome assembly MDTF01 (sample SAMN05326649, study PRJNA326480) | marine metagenome | isolation source: seawater | place: Southern Ocean | collected 2011 | reverse complement strand
CCACCCCGCGATCGATACAACTAATATTTGGAATATTTCGTTGAACTCAGCGTCAGTAACGCCGAGAGACGCGATTATAGCAGTGATATTTCTTGCGTGTCAAACACTATCTTGCTATTTATTACACTTTTTTAACTTTATTTCACTAAACCGGTTTTATTTGACTAAAAAACGATTAATTCTCTTAATAAAGCTAACTGGATCATCTAATTGAGCACCTTCAGATAGCATTGCTTGATCGAATATTACTGATGTATATTCATCAAAATCATTCGTACCTTCAAATGTTTTTAATTTTTCTATCAATTTATGTTCTGGATTGATTTCTAATATTGGCTTATTGTCTGGCGTATTTTGTCCAGCGGCCTTAAGTATTCTCTCAAGATTTCCTGAAATATCATTCTCACCAACAACCAAGCAAGCTGGTGAGTCTGTAAGTCTATGTGTTACTTTTACGTCTTTCACCTTATCGCCCAAAGAAATTTTAATTTTTTCAATTAGTGTTTTGGCTTTTTCTTCTATTTTTTTCTTTTTTCCTTTTTCACTTTCATTTTCAAGTTTACCAAGATCTAGATCCCCTTTGGCAATTGATTGGAACTTTTTACTTTTAAATTCCGTTAAATTAGAAATTAACCATTCGTCCACACGATCACCCAAAAGCAAAACTTCAATATTTTTCTTTTTAAATATTTCTAAATGAGGGCTATTCTTTGCAGCCATAAAGGAATCTGAAGTTATGAAATAGATTGATTCTTGTTCTGGCTTCATTCGGCTAATATAGCTATCAAATGATGCGCTTTGCTTGTCTGAGTCATCATTTGTTGTTGCAAACCTTAATAATCCTGCAATTTTTTCCTTATTAGTAAAATCTTCTGCTGGCCCTTCTTTTAAGACTCGTCCAAATTCATTCCAGAACTTTTCATAACTCTCAGGCTTTTTCTTTGCCATATCTTCTAATGAGGAAAGAATTTTTTTAACAGTACCTGACCGAATAGCCTCAACTGCTTTGCTATCTTGTAAAATTTCTCTCGAAACATTTAATGGAAGATCACTACTGTCTATAACCCCTTTAACAAAACGAAGATATTGCGGCATTAGCTTCTCAGTTGCTTCCATAATAAAAATACGTTTTACATATAGCTTAACACCTTGATTTCGCTCTCTATTATCGTACAAATCCAGTGGTGCTTTACTTGGAATATATAATAATGAAATATATTCTTGATTTCCTTCTACACGGTTGTGAAAATAAGTTAATGGAGGTTCGGAATCATAAGAAAGACTTTTATAAAATTCATTATAATCTTCTATTTTAATATCTTTTTTATTACGCGCCCAAATAGCTGATGCATCATTGACAGTTTCATCTTCATCAGTTTTTATTGTTTCTCCATCTTTAAAGTCTGTTTTTTTCATGACAATAGGTAGAGTTATGTGATCAGAATACTTTTTTACAATCTCCCTTAATCGCCAGTCATCTAAAAACTCATCTTCATCTTGCTTTAAAGTTAATATGATATCTGTACCACGAGATTTTTTATCAATTGCCTCAATTGTAAATTCTCCGTCCCCTTTAGATTTCCACCTGAAAGCTTCTTTCGAGCCAGCACGCCTAGTTTCTAAAGTAACTTCATCCGCGATAATAAATGATGAATAAAAACCAACACCAAATTGACCAATAAGGTTAGCGTCTTTAGCTTCATCTCCAGAAAGTTTACTTAAAAATTCTTTGGTTCCAGAACGCGCAATAGTGCCGATATTATTAATAATATCTTCACGATTCATACCAATACCATTGTCAGTAATCGTAATAGTTCTGTTTTTCTTATCATAATCAATTTTAATTTTTAGCTCAGAGTCATCTTCGTATAGCTTATTGTCATCCAAAGCCTGAAATCTTAATTTATCTGCCGCATCACTCGCATTTGAAACTAACTCACGGATTGCTATCTCTTTATTACTATATAGAGAATGAATCATTAACTGTAATAGCTGTTTTGCTTCTGCCTGAAAGTTTAGCGTTTCTTTTTGTTTTGCCATATGAACTTATCCTAAAATATTTAATTGATTGATATTACTTATAGTGGGGATTAAAAAATAATTTTCAATAGAGAATTTTAAAGATTTGATAGCACGTATGCTGTAGTTAAGAAAGCAAAGGTCCCAGTTACGTTAACACTTGATCCATATCCCGCACAGTTAAGACCGGTAAGTGATTCATTTAAATTAGTTTTTTCTGGTTTAAGTGCAGTTTCAGAAGAAAAAACTGTAGGTATTTTAAATTTAGTCTTAGTTAATTTATTTTTTTTATTAAAATACTGCCTAATATTAGTTAGGAGTGGATCCCCAAATGTTTTAGTGAGAACATCTATTTTAATCAATTCTGGGTTAACTTTACCCCCTGCTCCTCCAGTCATAATAAATGGGATTGCAAAATCCAAACAATATTCAGCCAATAGGATTTTAATCTTTGTTTGGTCTATTGCATCAATAACAAAATCAAATTTCTTAGATATCAAACCAGGTATGTTGCTTTCTTCTAAAAAAGAATCATGGCAGTTAATTTTACAGTCAGGGTTGATGTCTAGTATTCTAAATTTCATTGCTTCTACTTTTGATTGGCCCAACGAACTATCGAGTGCATGAATTTGCCGATTAATATTTGACTCAGCAATGTGATCCATATCGATCATGGTGATTTGACCAATACCATTTCTAGCCATTGATTCTGCAACCCACGAACCTACCCCACCAATCCCTATGATACAAATATGTGAAGATTGAAATAATTTGAATCTTTGTAAGCCATAGAGGCGAATAATACCTCCGAATCGCCTCTCTAGATCAGGTGAGTTAATTGTCATTAATGTTCTAGAATTACGAAAGCTACAGCAATATTTTTTTCATCTGAAATTGACAAATGGCAGTGTTTTATATTTTGGCTCTGCACTAATAGGCTTAATTTTTGAATTGTTTTTATTTCAGGCTTTCCTAAAGAGTCATGAGTAATCTCTATTGATTTAAAGTTTACCGGAGACCTCATTCCAGTTCCCATTGCTTTAGCAAATGCTTCTTTAGCTGCAAAACGCTTCGCTAAAAAATTTTCTTTAACTTCTGTATTTTTATAAGCTAATAACTCTTGAGAGGTTAATATTTTTTTAGCCAAGGCTATTCCATATTTATTTAAGGCTTCTCTGATCCTTTTAACTTCTACAATATCAGTACCAATACCATAAATCATTTCAGTAAAGGCCTTGTAATTATTTTTTTCATATCTTTTATAGCTTTTTCCCAGCCTACAAATAAAGCCTCAGCAACAATAGAGTGGCCGATATTTAATTCTTCGATACCATTAATTGCGACAATGTCTTGTACATTTTCATAATGCAACCCGTGCCCAGCGTTAACTGTTAAACCACCTCTGTGAGCATAATCTACTGCTTTCTTAATGCTTATAAGTTCTTTTTCTTTAGCGTCTCTATCTTTAAGGTTTGCATAATGACCAGTATGAATTTCAATAACTGGCACATTCATCATAATTGCTTTTTCAATTTGCTTTATATCAGGTGCTATAAAAAGTGAAACTCTTATACCAACAGAAGCCAAAAGATCACAAGCTCTTTTAATTAAATCATAATTATTTATAAGGTCTAAGCCTCCTTCCGTTGTTCTTTCTTCTCTTCTTTCTGGGACTAAGCAAACATCTTCTGGCTGAACATCCAGTGCAATCTTAATCATTTCATCAGTTGGGGCTAGCTCAAGATTCATTTTTGTAGTTAATAAGGGTTTCAACTCATACAAGTCCCTATCTTGCATATGTCTTCTATCCTCTCTTAAATGGAGTGTAATACTATCAGCACCTGCTTTTTCAGCGTCTAAGGCTGCTTTAATCACGCTTGGGTAATCTGTACCCCTAGCCTGTCTGATTGTCGCTATATGGTCAATATTTACGCCAAGTAACATATTGCTAAATGCCTTGTAAGTTTGTAAAAAGTTGTTTTGAGTTTAATGGTTTATCGCCTAGGTAGTGACTAATTAAATATCGCATTAATTGCTTGCTTTGTAATTGAGTATTATCTTCTTTATATTCATCTTTCGCCATGTCTATAAGAGTTTGTCCATAAATTTTTACTCCATTATTAGTTTTTGATATTTCAGATGCTCCATACTCAGCTTCATATATATAAAACTTGTCAGCAATTATCGAATCTCCATTTTCATCCTCTTTTAAAGGAACTTCATAACCCAATTCTTGAAGTAACTTCAATTCAAACCTCCTTAATACCTCCTCAAGATTTATTCCACGAGCAAGCACCGTCATTGTATGATGATAAAAATCAAAAAGTTTCTTATGGGTATCTTCTCTAGGTAAAAGCCTCATTATTAATTCATTAATATAAAAACCACATATCAAAGCATTACCGTCAACCTGAAGAAATCTATCGCACCATTCAATATTGTGTAAAGTTTTTATTTCTCCGCGCCCTGACCATGTTGCTTGAAGTAATTGAAATGATTGAAGCATCCCTCTTAAAGAAGATCTTGGCCTTCTTGCACCTTTCGCCACAACTGGAATTCTTCCATGATTTTTAGAAAATAACTCAGCAATTAGACTTGTCTCCTTAAAGGGGTATGTATGAAGAATATAGATATCTTGATTTTCTTGTTTTGAGGTTGTAGATGTCATCTTTATAAGCCAAGTGACTTTAAAGCTCTTAAATCATCTGACCATCCTTTTTGAACTTTTACCCAGGTTTCAAGCCACACCTTTCCACCAAAAAGTTTTTCCATATCAATCCGAGCCTTTGTTGATATATCTTTTAGTCTTATACCCTTGTTACCTATAATCATTGGCTTATGTGAATCTCTTTCAACAATTATTGCAGCAAATATTCTTCGAACATTGCCTTCATGTTCAAACTTCTCTATTTCAACAGCAACCGAATAAGGAAGCTCTTGACCAGTTAATCTAAAAATTTTTTCTCTTATTATCTCTGCTGCTAAAAAACGTTCATTTTTATCTGTAATTTGATCTTCTTCATATATAAATTCTTGTTCAGGCAAAAACTCCCGCGTACTTGCTAAAAGCTCCTTTAAATTACTTTTTTTCTTTACACTTGTTGGAATGATTTCTTTATATCGATCATTCTCTTTAAATACTTGGATTAATTCCAAAAGCTTTGTTTTATCTTTAAGGCAGTCAACTTTATTAATAACAAGAACAATGGGTGTTTCTTTAGGAATCATTTGTAATATCTTTTCATCAACCTCAGTCATTATACGAGGCTCAATTAAAAATAAAATGACATCCACATCTTGCAAGGCTTGCTTTACAGTCTTATTTAAATTTTTGTTGAGCGTATTTAAGTGTTTTAACTGGTAGCCTGGTGTATCTACAAATATATATTGTGTTTCATGAGTTGTGTGTATCCCTAATAGTTGATAACGAGTTGTTTGCGCTTTTCGGGACGTAATGCTTAACTTTGTTCCTAAAAAATAATTTAGAAGGGTTGATTTTCCAACATTTGGTTGGCCTACTATAGCAATTGTTCCGCATCTTTTTTTCATAATTTTGGATTGTTCTTTAGCTTTTTTAAAACTTCATCAGCAGCAGCTTGTTCTGCTATTTTTCTACTAGGCCCCTCACCCTCAATACTTATACCTAATTTTAAGATTGAACAACTAACTTTAAAGTGCTGGCAATGCGCCTCCCCCTCAATTGAGACAACATTGTAATCCGGGAGGCTAATTTTTTGTGCTTGAATTAATTCTTGCAGCAATGATTTTGAATCTTTTTGTATGTCATTAGGATTTATAGAGTTAATTTCATCTTTATACCACCTTATAATTAAGTTACTTGATGCACTTATTCCACCATCTATATATACGGCACCTATTATAGCCTCAACTGAGTCTGCCAAAATAGAAGGCCTTCTCCATCCAGAACTTTTTAACTCACCCTCTCCTAAAATTAAATAATCACCCAAGTTTAGCAATATTCCAATTTCACTTAAAGAAGAGGACTTAACCAATTGTGAACGTAAGCGACTTAAATCGCCTTCAGGCAATAAATTAAATTCTTTAAATAATAGATCAGCAATTATGAAATTTAAAATGCTATCCCCAAGAAACTCTAATCTCTCATTATTTTTACCTTTAAAACTACGATGAGTTAGGGCTAACTCTAATAGGCTTTTATCTTTAAAATTATAACTAATAATTTTTTCTAATTGTTCAATATGTCTATTATCCATTTTTAATTATTTTATCCAGGTTCCTATTCGATTAAATTCAGAAAAATTAAGCCAAATGAAAAATGCTTTTCCTACCAATAACTCATCAGGGACAAAGCCCCAGACACGACTATCTGAAGAATTGTCACGGTTATCTCCCATAGCAAAATAATGGCCTTCTGGAACATTAAATTTATAATTCTCACTCGGCACATCGTGGACCAATACAGAATGTTCGGAACCTCCAAGGGTTTCAAAAAATTCTTTAGCGTCTATCATGTTATTTTCATTAAAAGTATATGAATAATTTTGATGAAGAATTCTATTTATAAGTTTCCCATTAATAAAAAGTTCTTTATTTTCATACCTAACCTCATCCCCAGGAAGACCTATAACCCTTTTTATGTAATCTATTGAGGGATCTTTGGGGTAATGAAAAACAAAAACATCTCCCCGACCTGGCTCCCCAAGAGCTACCAATTTTTTATTCCAGACTGGGAAACGAATACCATAACTAAATTTATTAACAGCGATAAAATCACCTGCAATCAGAGTTGGCATCATTGAGCCAGAAGGGATCTTAAATGGCTCAATGATAAAAGAGCGTATGATAAATACTGCAAGTAAAACTGGGAAAAAACTTTTCCCATACTCTACAAGTAATGATGGCTTTTGCTTTCTTGGCCTAATTCGCTTAAGAATTAAAATATCTAGGAAGTATATTATCCCTGTAATTGCAGTTGCTGCCATCAATAATTTTGCAAACATCATTTTTCATCTACCTTTAAAATTGCAAGGAAAGCTTCCTGAGGAATTTCTACATTGCCAATCTGTTTCATTCTTTTTTTACCTCTTTTCTGCTTTTCTAATAACTTTCTCTTTCTAGATACATCACCACCATAACATTTTGCCAAAACATTTTTACGCATTGCTTTCACTGTCTCTCTAGCGATAATATTTGCACCGATTGCCGACTGTATAGCAACATCAAACATTTGGCGAGGTATAAGTTGTCTCATTTTTGAAGTCAATTCTCTACCTCTATAAATACTATTAGCCCGGTGCACAATTAAAGAAAGTGCATCCACTCTTTCTCCATTTACCATGATATCTAGCCTTACTAAGTCTGAAGGGCGAAATTCTAAAAATTCATAATCCATTGATGCATAACCTTTAGAGATTGATTTAAGTTTATCAAAAAAATCAAGGACAACTTCACTTAGGGGAATTTCACAAGTAATCATGACCTGTCTACCCAAATATTGCATATTCTTCTGAATACCTCTTTTTTCATTAGTTAGAGTCATAACGGGACCAACGTAATCATTGGGTAAAAGAATTTTTAAATTTATAATTGGCTCTCGAATTTCCTCTATTACAGACAAGTCAGGAAGTCTTGATGGATTTTCAATTAATTTAGTTGCTCCATCTTTTAATAATAATTCATATACAACAGTCGGTGCAGTTGTTATTAAGTCCATTTCATACTCACGCTCAAGTCGTTCTTGAATGATATCCATGTGTAATAATCCAAGAAAGCCACACCTAAAACCAAACCCTAAGGCGGTTGAGTTTTCAGGTTCAAAATGTAAAGAAGCATCATTTAACCTCAATTTTTCAAGTGCCGTCCTTAGAGCTTCGAATTGATTAGATTCAATTGGGTAAAGTCCAGCAAATACTTGAGGCTTTACTTCCTTAAAGTCTGGGAATGCCTCTTTTGCCTTATTTTTTGATAGTGTAATTGTATCGCCCACTTTGGCATTATCTAGATCTTTGATTCCACAAATAACAAAACCCACCTCCCCCGCACTCAATAATTTTTTGTTTAGAGCTTTAGGGGTAAAAATACCAACTTGCTCACACATAAATTCTGAGGATGTTGCCATGAGGTGAATTTTATCTTTTGGATGTAACTGCCCGTCAACTACCCTTACTAACATTACAACTCCGACGTAATTATCAAACCAAGCATCAATAATGATTGCTTTTAAGGGTTTATTAATTTCTCCAATTGGGTTAGGTATTCGTTCGATAACAGCTTCTAATATCTCCTCGATCCCAATACCAGTTTTTGCTGAGCAAAGAATTGCATTCTGAGCATCGATACCAATAACATCTTCAATTTCTTTTTTTACCCTATCTGGATCAGCAGATGGCAAATCAATCTTGTTTAGTACAGGGAATACTTCTAAATTTTGGTCGAGGGCAGTATAACAATTTGCTACTGTTTGAGCTTCTACACCCTGAGAAGAATCTACCACTAAAATTGCTCCCTCACATGCAGCTAGAGAACGGCTAACTTCATATGAAAAATCTACATGACCAGGAGTGTCAATTAAATTAATTGTGTATATATTTTTATCTTTGGATTCATAATTTAAGGTGACGGTTTGAGCCTTAATAGTAATACCTCTTTCACGCTCAAGATCCATAGAATCGAGGACTTGTTCTTCCATTTCGCGATCTGCAAGACCTCCACAGTATTGAATAATCCGATCAGCTAAGGTTGATTTACCATGATCAATGTGGGCAATAATTGAAAAGTTTCTTATTTTTTTCATAGAAATAATTTGTTCAAAAAGATAAAGGCGCAAAGTGCGCCTTTAGTAAGCTGTGATTTTACCCTATTGATTATAATTTTTAGAAAAAATTATTTACTTACCTTTACTGGAACAAATAGAGTGTCCCCATTTCGATAGAGCAAGATAGCAATAACTTTTCCTTTGGGTATTTTTCTTAAGTCGTTATTAAAGGCTTGGATTGATTTTACAGGGGTATTATTTACTACTAAAATAATATCTCCTTTCATCATTCCAGCTTTTAATGAAGGTCCTTTAAGATCCTTCACTAAAAGACCATTTCTTCCACCAATTTTTTTCTTTTGTTTCGCCGACAAATTTTGTAAGGCTAACCCAATGCGGTTAAATTTATTAGGCTGCTTCTTAACTTCTAAATCAGAAACTTTTTCTTGGGATGGAATTGTGCCAACCTTGATGTTAAGTATAGTAATTTTACCTTTTCTTAAAATCTCAACTGGGACTGTTGAATTAGGTTTTGTGATACCGACAAATTTAGGTAAATCAGATGATTTATTAATAATATTTTTATTGAATTTTAATATTACGTCTCCAGGAAGCAATCCTCCCTTTGCCGCAGGAGATTTTTTCTCAATACCTGCAATAAGAGCACCGTTATTATTAGCCATACCAAACGACTCAGATAATTCTTTTGTGATTTCTTGAATTACAATGCCTAGCCATCCACGGATTACCCTCCCATTTTTTTTCAATTGCTCAGCTACATTAATAGCTACATCAATAGGGATAGCAAAAGACAATCCCATGGAGCCTCCAGTCTTACTATAAATCTGTGAATTTATTCCAATAACATGGCCTTTAGTGTCAAAAAGTGGTCCTCCAGAGTTTCCTGGATTAATTGCAACATCTGTCTGAATGAAAGGTACAAAATTTTCTTGGGGAAGCGCACGATTAATTGCACTAATAACACCAACTGTCATTGTGTTTTCTAAGCCAAATGGCGACCCAATTGCAGCAACCCACTGACCAACTTTAATCAGATCAGAATCACCAAATGTTACTTTAGGTAAGTTTTTAGCTTTGATTTTAAGTAAGGCAACGTCTGTTCTTCTATCTAGACCTACAACTTCAGCATTAAATTCTCGTTTATCGGCTAGCTTAACAACCACTGTTTCAGCTTGAAAAACTACATGAGCATTGGTGATTATGTACCCATCACTTTCAATAATAAAACCTGACCCTGTTCCAGAAATTGGTTTTTTTTGTCGCTCCCCTCCTGGAGGCGTCATTCCTGGAGGCGTCATTCCTGGAAACCCAGGAATACCGAATCTTTTAAAAAATTCCTGCAGTTGCTGCTCTTCTCTACTTAAATTTATATTTTGATTGAGTTGATTTTTATTAATAACGCTAATATTAACTACAGTATTACCTTGCTCCTCTGCAATTACAGCAAAATCTGGCAATGCGTGAGCATTTAAATTATTAAAAAATACTAATAATACGATAAAAAAATTGAAGCTTAAACGTTTCATATTTTAATTATGCCCTTGTATAAATTTAATCTAGTTCGGATAATATCAAACTCGGCAAAATTACCGGTGTTACTAACTACTGTAGCTTCTTCTTCTATCATAATTCAAAATTTTATAGATTCGCTAAAGTTATTACAAGTAATTAATGGGACCGACCCAACAGCCATAATTTGATATCCATTATGGTATCGGGCACAGATGTTATTAACCCCTAGTTTTACGTGCCCTACTTTAGGTTTTTGCCCTCGAGAAATTGGTTTTATAAATAAAGATACGTAAGATAGTCCGTCTGAAAAAACTAATTGATGGCTAAGAATATTTAACCCAGGGATACGTTTAGTAACAAAATCAACCTCTTTGTACCCAGGAGGAATTTTTTTCATCGCCCAAAATCTATTTTTAACAATGCCCTGTCCAACTATTTTATCATCAAATATATAATTTTTTGATGGATCAACTTCCGGCTTAAACCAATCTAAGTTTTTCTCTTTAATCATATTTATTTGTGTAAAAGATGCCTGCTCAATAATGTTTTCAGATTGATCTACTACAAGCATTTTGAGAGGTAAGAAAGTTTTTTTATCAAGCCAAAAATAATGGAAGTATCTAAAATTATCAATTGGAGTCAAAACTACTAATTGTGAAAGTCTTCCAGCTATTCGTTCTGATTTTCCAATACTTAGGCGATAAAAGTTTTTTAATGCTTCTGAATTGTTAGGAAAAATAGCTGGAAATAATCTTTGTTGCTTTCTCTTTTGAATGATTACATTATTATCTACTGTGTTATAAACATAGATAGTTTTACCTTGGGATAAAACTTCTCCGGGTGAGCCATCCAAGACATTCAATTTTATAAATTCTTGGTCGTTGTTTGTCGCATGCGTAATTTCTATTGATTTAATTTCCTTATAATGCTGGCTGTGGAAAACTCCTTTATAGTCTAAGAATTTTGTTGCTTTTATGGCATTATCAACAATTAACCAGGGGTCATCATTACTATAACTAATACTTATAGAGGATAATAGAAAAAAAATACATAACAGCTTATAAATCATATACTACCTGTTATGGCTTGCTTGAATAAAAAAGTTCACATTTGAAGATGCGCTTGCATAATGGTCATTAATTAAGTCTGTTGGCACATCGGATTCTACCAAAATTACAGAGTCAGCAGATTTAAATTCACTAAGATTTAAAGCCGTTAAGCCAATAACAAATAATGCAGCAAAAGAAGCGGCTATAGGCCAATAATTTGACTTATTTTCTAAGGAGTTATTCTCATGCCTTCCAAAGCCACCTAATTGTGTGGGCTCTTTTTCGATAGCATCCAAAATATTTTGTGTTAATTTGTTAGAGCCAATATGATTATTTTGAATAACATCGCGGATCAATTGATAATAAGACCAATGATTTTTTTTCTTTTGTTTACTTGATTTAATTAAAAGCTCATCAATTTCACTACCTTCTAATTCATTATCAAATAGAGATGAAAGTTTTTCATTCATAAAATACTCCTTCTTTAATTACCAACGTTTACTTGTAGTTTCTATTAGGGGCTTCAGTTTTTCAGCAATAGCCTCACGTGCCCTAAAAATTCTAGAGCGGACAGTTCCTATAGGGCAATTCATTAAGTCCGCAATTTCTTCATAACTTAACCCATCCATTTCTCTAAGAGAAATTGCTTCCTTCAATTCGTCAGGTAAGGTTTCAATTGTTTGATTAACTGAAGCTACAATTTCAGCGCTCATCATTGAGCTTTCTGGAGTCTCAAGATTTCTTAGATCCTGTGCGTCTTCGAAATTTTCAATATCTTCAATTTCAACATCATTCATAGCTTTAGGTCTTTTGCCAAGCTTTACTAGATGATTTTTTGCTGTATTAATCCCTATGCGATAGAGCCAAGTGTAAAAAGCGCTATCACCACGAAAGTTGTGAATAGCTCGATAAGCTTTAATAAAAGAATCTTGCACAATGTCCTCAATTTCAGACTGATCCCTTACCATTCTCGATAACAAACGATTTAATCTTCGTTGGTATTTCTCAACTAACATTCCAAAAGCTTTTTTATCGCCTTTTTGGGCTTTCTCAACAAGCTTTTGATCAATAGCTCTTTCTGGGTTTACTGGACGAGATTCCATTAACTTGACTTCAACATTAAGATTTTTCTTAACATTGTACACATGACTATCATTTGCTATAACTTTTAATGTATTCATCTATAATCACTTTCAAATAAAATTTATTTTTTTAAAACAATATGGTTACAATGTCCAGACTAATCAAATATGGGTTAAGTTCCTTAAATTTATAAAGATTTATGTTAAATTTTGATGTTTTAATAATTGGAAGTGGATTAGCCGGTTTAAGTACCGCGCTCAAACTCGCTGACCATAAAAAAATTGCGATTATTAGTAAGCGCAAACTCGCTGATAGTTCAAGTCATTGGGCACAAGGTGGAATTGCTGCGCCTATCTCAGATGATGATTCTCCAGAATCTCATATTAATGACACAGAAATAGCTGGAGCTGGGCTATGTGATCCTGAAGTGACAAAATTTGTTGTCGAGAATGGCCAAAAAGCACTCAGTTGGCTAACCAAAACTGGGGTTAGCTTCACCACAAATATTAATAGCAAAAAATTTCATCTAACTCGAGAAGGAGGTCATTCTCATCGGCGGATTGCACATGTTGCAGATACTACTGGAAGAGCAATACAAGATAGACTTATTGAGACTGTTTTAAGTCATCCAAATATACACATATTTGAAGACCATATCGCAGTTGATCTAATAACATCAAGCAAGATAGACATTAAAACCGATCAAAATATTTGCTTAGGTGCTTATATTCTTGAAAATAAATCAAATAAAGTTTTTACAATACAATCAAATAATACAATTGTAGCTACTGGTGGTGCTAGTAAAGTCTACTTATATACAACAAATCCAGATGTAAGCACTGGGGATGGATTAGCTATGGGATGGAGGGCTGGTTGCCGAGTTGCAAATATGGAATTTGTTCAATTTCACCCAACTTGCTTGTATCACTCAAAAGACACGTCTTTTCTTATCTCAGAAGCTTTGAGGGGTGAAGGTGGGAAGCTAATACTTCCAAATGGTGAGGCATTTATGAAGCATTATGATAAGAGAGGTGATCTAGCACCAAGAGATATAGTGGCTCGTGCCATTGATTTTGAAATGAAGAAAAGGGGCTTAGATTGTGTTTATCTTGATATCTCAGGGAAAACTAAATCATTTATACAAAAACGTTTTCCAATGATTTATAAACGTTGTATTAATTTAGGAATTGATATAACCAAAGAGCCAATTCCAGTCGTGCCAGCGGCACATTATAGCTGTGGTGGATTAATGATTGATCGTCAGGGAAGAACTGATATCAAGCAACTCTATGCTATTGGTGAAGTAGCTCATACAGGCCTTCATGGAGCTAATCGCCTTGCAAGTAATTCACTTTTAGAATGTTTAGTTTATTCCGACCTTGTTTCAGAAAATATATTAATGGATGATTATGATCATACATATACCCTCCCCAAATGGGATGAGAGTAGGGTTACAGATGCGGATGAAGAAGTTTTAATTACCCATACGTGGAATGAATTAAGGAGGTTTATGTGGAATTACGTTGGAATTGTTAGAACTAATAAAAGGCTCTCAAGGGCGCTTCATAGGATAAATATGTTAAGAGATGAGGTTGATGAGTTTTATACAAACTTCAAAATTTCTGCAAACCTAATTGAACTTAGAAATCTTCTACAAGTGGCTGAATTAATTGTTATTTCAGCTATCAATAGAAAAGAAAGTAGGGGTTTGCATTACAGTCGTGATTTTCCAAAAACTTTAGAAAATAGTAAAGCTAGTACCCTGACTCCAAAAAACTATAAAAATTAAAAAAATAATTTATCTAGTCAAAATTAAGGTCTACCCCATTCAATAAGTTAGAATATTGATTTTACCAAGTTAAAAGGCTTTTGAAATATGCAAATTGCTATGAATACTGTTGTAACCATGACCTATGAACTCAAAGATGCTGAAGGAAATATTCTTGAATCAAGTAAGGATCCCGTAGCCTATCTCCATGGCGGATATGATAATATTTTTCCAAAGGTGGAAGAGGCAATGCACGGAAAAAAAATTGGTGACATTATAGAATTAGGACTTGAGCCATCAGATGCATTTGGTGAGTATGATGCCGAATTAGTCCAAATTGAACCAAAAAATGCATTTCCTGAAGCAAAACTTAAAATAGGTATGCAGTTTGAGGGGGAGGATGCTTCAGGAGAGGTGATAGTTTATTCAGTGACCGATATAACAGAAGATAAAGTAGTAGTTGATGGAAATCACTCATGGGCTGGTCAAAAAGTAATTTTCAAAGCCGAGGTTAAAGATGTCCGCTTAGCAAATGAAGAAGAAGTTGGTCATAAACATGTCCATGGAGCTGGTGGCCATCATCATTAAGTTAAATTATCTGTAATATGTGACTGTATTATCTTTGTTAAAGGTTCATAAATTTTAGGGTTGGTGGCAATAATATTTCCAGACTCTATCCATCCATCTTTCTCAGAAAAATCACTTACAATTCCTCCTGCTTCAGTAACCAATAATCCCCCAGCTGCAATATCCCATTTTGATAAATTAATTTCAAAAAATCCATCAAACCACCCAGCTGCAACATAAGCTAAATCTAGGGCTGCCGAACCAGGGCGGCGCACTCCAGATGTTGACCTTACAACTTCTTCAAAAATTTTGAGGTACACAGGTAAGTGTTGAAAATCCCTAAATGGAAAACCTGTACCCAAAATAGATTCTTTTAATTTTGCTTTATTTGAAACGCGCATACGCCTTTGATTTAAATAAGCTCCCTGCCCTTTTGTTGCTGTAAACAAATCATTTCTATTGGGATCATAAATCACTGCTTGAGTAATTTCTCCCTTTTCCTCAAGAGCAATAGAAATGCAATACTGTGGAAATCCATGAAGAAAGTTGGTAGTTCCATCCAGAGGATCAATAATCCAAACACTATCTGCTTGATGACTAAGGCCAGATTCCTCACCTAAAAAAGCATGGTCGGGATAAGATGCCTTTAATACTCTTATGATTTCTTTTTCAGAAGCTAGGTCTACTTCAGTAACAAAATCATTATAGCCTTTATCATTAATGGTTAAGGAACCTATATCCTCTGAAGCTCTAGTAATAATTGAGCCAGCTCGACGAGCGGCTTTAACTGCAATATTTAACGTTGGGTGCATAATAAACCTAAAAAATTAATTGGATAATTCTTGCCTAGACTTGGTAAAATATCATTTTACAGAGAAATCAGATGTCGACCAAAT
>MDTF01010973.1_pt1 | contig 15663 bp, 13 predicted proteins | sample 811191 | NCBI WGS metagenome assembly MDTF01 (sample SAMN05326649, study PRJNA326480) | marine metagenome | isolation source: seawater | place: Southern Ocean | collected 2011 | reverse complement strand
GTACCGTAGTTCCTTTGAATTTGTTCATTTATAGATATATATATGACGGTGTAAATATATTTGAACAGTTCGAGTGGACGGATTCTATGAAACGTTTCGTAGGAAGTGTGTTCATTATGATTGTGTCGAAAGTGCGAGCTCAAGATTGTGATGAGTGTAATTCCGACGCTAGTAGATATTATCCATGGGGTGTGTCAAGTAGTTATGTGAATGGGGCAAGACCGTTCGACCCGGAAAATGTAAAAATCTGCGACGTGTGCGATCAAGGCCAGATATGTACTGCAACGAATATTTTGCCCCCGTTAGCGTCAAAATGCAGTTGTTACCTATCGGAAGGGTGTAGCGGAACTCATGTTTGCAAAGTTGGTGCGTTTATGCACACAAATGAATGCGTGCCCTTCAGTGACGATATTCCCTTCATAACTCCGTACGTCCCGACTGCCTCTCCAACAACGGGTTCTCCAACAGCACCCCCAACAGCTCCAACAGTACCCCCACCACCGCCACCACCGCCACCACCGCCACATACGCCATTCTTCGAAACCGGCGGAGGATTCATTGTGATCGGCCTTGTTGCTGTTGTGGGCGTGATTACAATTCTGCGCGCGGCGTACTACATCACCCTTAAATTCGGGACCAACACAGAGACCGTGGCGGAGTGGATTCGCAAGGTTTCTTTGGTCTTCGAGTCGCCGTTCCGTGCCGTGGTGCTCGGGTTTGCCTCGCTCGCGTACGACCCCACAAGCGAACTCGCAAAGCAAATCATGTTCAGCGGCGCGCCGCACATTGAATCACCCGTCCTTGGTAAATCGTACGGGGAAGGGGGTGAGATACAGATAGTTAAAAATGTTCTGTAAATATTGTATATAATAATACTATTAGGTATTGAACAAATTCAAAGGAACTACGGTACCGTCTTCACTAACTCGATTGTCTTAACCCCTACCCCGTACGAGTTCCCTTGGACGGGTTCTATTTTTGGCCTCAAAAATTTAAGCAGTCTGTATGGTAGATATTCCAGAAGTCCGTAGTTTTCCACTAATTTAGTGTAGATAAGTGCCAGTACTACCACCACAAAAAATACAATTCCGATTGTCGCGCCGGTCGACGTCCCACTGGAGGAAGGTGAGGAGACATCGGATACAGAAGGTGTGGGACTGCTGCCGCCGCCGCCGCCGACAGGATTTTGGTCGTCCCAATCAGGACGGTCTGAGAAACCATCACTATTCTCTTCACAGCCTTCGGCAGTTGGGTCATTTAAGCATCCGATGGATGTTGTTGGTGGTGGCGTCAAGTCTGTAACATTAACAGAAATAGAGCCTGGTGGGCTTGTAAAGGTCATGTTTTTCCATATAGAAAAATATTCTTTGAAGCCCGAAGTAGCGCCTAGGGTGGCCAGCCTTCCTCGAAACGCATTCTGTGCAGCAATCGCATTCGGTGTGTAGCGTACTTCGCAATCACTGGCCCCGGGCTCATCATTCGGGTTGTAAAAAGAGCAGAGGTAGATTGGTAGATACGGCGTATGATGTCCTGAGCGCATACTCTGTTCTTCTTCGCACGCTTGTATAACGGTGGTGATAGTTAGACCGCATGTTTCGTAGCAAAACGAGTTTCCGTCCGTAAAAGGAGGGCAGATTGAGTCGCGAGACATCGCCTGCTCGCCCCACGAACCGTCAATGTCCGTTTGCATCATTGAGCAAGCGTATGTAATCCATCTGTCGATTTCGGCGTCCCGGACTATGTCGGGGAAATTTACCGACCGACCATAGAAGTCGCACATTTCGGATTGTGTGTTTGGTGCCTTTTCGTTTACGAACGCCGTAGTAGCACACATTCCCTGCACCGAAGCGCGCTGGCCTTTACGAGGACGTGTGCCTGCTGAATTTGGATCGTAAAAGCATTGTTCGTAAAGAAGAGATTTTTGCCCAACGGTCAATTGCTTTGTAAAATCAACAATCTCGTTGATTACTTGAACCCCAGGAAGGTAATATTGCAAGCATTCCAAACAATAATTCAAAGTTCCCGTCGACACGGGAGAGTCAGAAACGCTATTGAGTTGGTAGTCGTCGCAGGGGGGCGATGGGCAATCAACATGAGAGTTCTGGTAGCAATACCTGCCTACTCGGTCCTTCGGACGGGTTCCACTGAACGGCGTACCGTTGTGGTCACTGTCGTGTTCGCAGCAATAGCTGTACTCCTCGTAGACCCCCCCCCAACTCTTTGTTCTGTTCTCTTCCGGTCCCACCATGTACACCCAAGGGTGCGACTTGGGACATCGGCTCCCCCCGTTCAAACTTGTTTGGAATACGCACTCTTCTGGTACACAGCCGCACTGCTCAGTTGTTACCTTCGCGTCGCGAGCAATCCAACACTCGGCCCACATCGCGTCCAATACGTCGGCCTCGCTCATTTCTCTCCATTCTGAAAGCGCAGACGGATTCTCGTTACAACATCCAAATGCTCCGAAGGCGTCTGTATATAAAGACTTGGAAACCGTTGGGTTGGGGGTCGGTGGTTTCGTTGTAGGCTGTCGCGTTGCATCGGGAAGTGTTGGCGACAATGTTGTTGGTAACTTCGTTGGAGGATTACTTGGGCTCGGCGTTGGAGGGCCGCGCAGTGGCAATATTCCACTCAAACACGCCGCTTTCATCGTGTTTTGCGCGTTTCCACATGCTTTTTCATTTCCACCTTGCTCAGTATTCTGAAACGTAGCATCATAGTGAAAAAGTTTGCATTCGAGTTGGCCCGAATAGTCAGCACAAAACGTAAATCCACCACAATATTCATTATTGGTACATTTTTGGACACAATTATTCATGGTTTCGATTTTGTTCGCTGACACGTCCGTGGTAATAAGTTTTAATAGGTGGTCTTCAGTACAATCTACCTGAGAACCTTTTCCGTTATCGAGGGGCAAACAAAACCCGTTCGACTGTGTTTCCTTACCATTTGGGAGGTAAGGAAAGTTGTAAGTATTGTCCTTACAAGGACTATAGGGGTTAGCACTATTTGTTACGCGTTGCTGTCCAAGTATGCGTTTAGGATAGAGGATAAAGTCTTTGTATATTGCGTTTTGTTCTGTTTCGCTCCCGTAATACGAATTAGGGCTTTGGGCGTTAGCTGTGCCACTGTTTGGCTGTGGACCGAGTTCGTATCGTTCCTTGAACAGTGTGTAGTATTCCGGAAAAAGATCCTTCGTCCAATAATTGTAATAGATGGGTAATGTATAAACTATATCGGAATTGGCTTTTCGCAGATTATCAAAATAATCGTAAGTCAACTCTCCATTGACTGCCGTTTGTACAAGAAAGCAAAAAAGCAAGCAAAGCATAATTAAAATGAAAAAAACCTTGTCCGGTGTTGCTTTAGGTGACAGGAGGAACCTTTTATATATGCACAGGTTCAAAAGCATTCCTTATTTTTTTAATTTTGTTATACTCGCAAAGCAAATCATGTTCAGCGGCGCGTCGCTGATCTTGACGCGTTTTTTCGCACGATCCCGCACGAATACCCTCAAAACAGGTCCCCAAACGTTTCATAGAATCCGTCCACTCGAACTGTTCAAATATATTTACACATATATATAGTAATTTACATAGTGTTCGTTAAATGCAAATGGTCGAGCGCATCGGCGTACCGTTGCAATGGGATTCCCGCCACACCACTCGGGGTGGCTTTCTGTCACAGGTCCTGTCTGTGGGTACGTTCCTGATGGGATTTGCGCGCCTTGGGCTGATCGCCTCGTTGGTAGTACTGGGCACTCACACCTGGGCGACATCCGACGTGCTGTTCGCGCATGCCCGCGACTCGTTCAGCGACCTGAAGGACAACTTTCATAATATTTCTGCTATTGATGACTCCGATCTCGCGCTGCCGATGGCGAGCGCTCTTGTCAACGCGACGATGCTCGCGTGTCGGATGTTGGCAATGGTGCTCCTCTGCGTCGAATCGACGGTGCGAGTAAAGCGTCCGTTCGGCGAGGAGATTGGACCGGAGTTCTCGATCCTGCGCATGACACGGCTGCCGTTCCTCTTAACGTGCTCCCTGCTGCTGTTCGTGGCGTCGTCCGCGGACTCGCAGGACGAGTTTGAAGGCAACAATCGCATCGAGCGCGAGATTGGGCACACTTACGACCTAATTACCGAAAAAGCGCGAACAGAACTGGGAATCTACGACGTGTTCTTGCTGGCCCGAGTCATTGTGTTTGGACTCGGTACAATTGCGTTGCTGCTTAACGTCCGAACAGAGTTTCGGCGTCCCCATACTGAGTTCATTCGCGCGAACACGAAGTACACCTGTACCGAGTTAGGGTGCTCGAAACGCGCGTACTTCGCGAAGCATACCTATGACACACCACTGTACTGCAACGAGCATCGTCTGAGTCGCACCATCGAAACCACTCCAAGATACAGCTGGATGGCACGCCGATATTACGACGACAACGGCGAAGAGAAGGTGCCCCGTTCACGAGGTGCGATCATCTTGCGTATTGTGCGGTTGCTGTGCATAGCGAGCGCGGGAGTTTACGCGAGCTACATGTACATTCACGCTATTGACAGCACGGAAACACCGCCGCTTGAAGGGGAAGGCGCTCTCGCGGACCTTGGCTGGCATTCCGATGACACGTACGTGGCAACGTTTCGATCGACGGGGTGCTGTCGGACGGATTTGGGTACCTCACGCTGGCAAGGCAGAGACGATAATTATATTTTCCAAGATATGTACGATCTTTGCCTTGACGCTGCGAGATTTAACACTGGGGGGTCTACCAAGGTTGTAGAGCACGAGATTTGCGCATGCGGAACCGAAGTTCCGGTGTGCAGTCAACAATCTGTCTTCACAAACACGCGCGTGACCGGGAGTTACGCATACGCGTTCCAGGCGACGGGTTGCTGTAACGCGTCTCCGAACGTTGATGTCTGGAAGGCGCAACGCAACCAAAACGTGTTGACCGAAATGTTTACGATTTGTGAGGCGAACAGCCTGGGAAACGCTTCCGAAGCGCAAACGTCGCAGTGTGGGTGCGGCGATACGCCCCCGTCGACTTGTGTGAAACAGACACGGTTCACAGCCGTCTGGTCGGTCTTTTTGGGTCACTTGGCCGGTGCGTTGGTGTCCCTGATTGTGGCGTTCCTGGTACTCTACCGCGGCGTAGCGAACGACCGTCTGCACACCTTCGAAGTGGGGATGAACGTCTACGTGATGATTTCCGCGCGGTACTTGCACGCGGTCGATTCCGCTTTGTGGCTCCGAATGTTCCCCATCTTCTGGTGCGGCATCGTCGTGGCGCTGTACTTGTTCGAAAGCATCGTTACAAGAACTATTTTCACCGAACTCATCGGGAACGCGTCCGACTTGGGGACGTGGATCGTTGTTCTGCTTCCGCACACTTCGTTGCTCGCGGCGCTAGCAATCGGGACTGGCGGAGTCTTGATTCTGGTGCTTGCGGTTCAGGCGGAGACGTCCGTCGTGATATTTGGCGGTCTAGGATTCGCACTGTTCGGAATGCTTGTTGGTAGTTTCATCGACCGCGCGGCACGTCCACCGCTCCCCGAGACTTTTCGCAAAGAACTCATCGCCGCACAAGGCCACAACGTGAACTTCCTCGGACGCGTACTCGAGCTCAAGATTTGGCAGTTAATCTATCCTGCGGCGTTGCTGTGTTTGATAATCGGTCCTACGTTGATGTACACAGGGTATGACGCGAAACTGATTGACGCCACAGTCGATTTCGACACGTCGGACGTTCGAGACTTTGTAAGGCAAGTACAGCGTTTGGACGATACCGCCGGACACGTCATCGGTGCGTTTGTGAAGATCGCGCGGATGTTGAACCCGTGCATCAACAACCCCTCGGACAACGTGAATAATGATCAGGACAACAAGGACAACGACGTGATCGTTACTGATGGGGGTCAGGACATGTGGGGTCAGATGTGGTGGGTGACCGAGGAACCGACTGTCGCCAACAAGAATGCTGGCCTTGGTATGGGGTTCTGTATCGATGGGGGTGTTAGCACCAATAATAAAGATAGTGATGTAGGATCCTGGTATTACAGAGGGTTAGGACTCGGACAAGCTTCGGATTGTTTATGGGTACCCGAAGAGCTGTCGCCTACGGGCCGCGAGGAAACAGCATCCCAGCAATTGGTCGACTGCCAAGCCAAACACAGGTTTGCGCACAACAACACCAATCAGTTAAGCGCCGACCGTGCCACTGACAACGAACTCACGTTTCGTGGAAATCGGTGCGCAAAGCCAGATAAAGAGAGTTGTGGCACATCACGTGCTTGGAATCCCGCCTACGTCGATCCTAACGGCGTCAACGGAGCCATGATACCGGCACGGTGCTCAGGTGTTTCGGTGTTTCAGGATAACGATGCGGCGGACAAAGCCGACCGAGATAAGCAACGATGTTTTACGCTCGCAATGGATCCGCCCAGTTGCAGAGGTTCATTCGAAAATGGACAATATAGATACACAGAGGGCGAAGGTGATATTTTTTGTGAAGAAACGTACGGTAAGCACGTAGCATCAGGATGGAAAAGTGAATGCCTGGAGGCAGCCGGTTCATGGAGGTGCACGTACCCCACATTGAATTTTGATTCTTCTGAGTACAGTAAGCCGAAACCATACGGCGAAATCCCATCTGATATGGACGTGGACGCGAACACGTGCCCTGCGTATGCCAATGGTCGTGATTTTGAGGCCAACCCCAAGACAGACCAAGAAACGCAATGCGAAAACCTTTCCTCCCGTGTTGAAAGTACCACCACCAATGATGATGCACCGGAACAGACTTGCCGAGAGCTCCAGAGGAATTTGAACCGGCTCACGCGTGATAACCTGGCAAAGGCTCGCGCGGCTCTGCAGCGTCGTATATCCGGCGCGGTTGGGATCTCTGAAACAGTACCAACGGGATTGACTACGGATGATTTAAAACCAGACGACGGCAACTCTTTGAAGGTGAGTATTCCGACGTACAATCAAGACTGCCTCAACACCGTGTGCGTCGCTTCCAGCGCGACCATCATCGGGGCCTTCGCCGCCGGCGCCCTCGCCAAAATCGCGTGCTCCACATTGGACATCCTTGGCATGGCGGTGGTCATCGGGCCGTTCGACTTCCCCGGCGGTATCTGCGCAACAATCGCGGACACCGCAGCTCAAGTGATTAAAGTGGGTGCGAAAATCACGAACGAGATTTTCAAAATGGGAAAAAAAATTCTTCGTGGTACCAAAACCATGGTCAAGAAACGCGCAACCATCAAGAACGCCAAAAAGGCGATGCAAGCAGTTGCTAATTTGGGAGGAACGGGTGGAAAGGCGATTCGATTAACGCAGACCGCGTTGACGGGCCTGGTGCCGTTCTTCGGCATCGGCACCATCGCAGTGCTGCTCGCCGTATGGTCACGCGAGACGATCGCCACGAACACCGCGTCGCTACTGTTCGCCGCCGTCAATATCTGCGTGTGCGTGGCGTGCTCGTCTCTACTGTTCACGCTCTTCGGGTTTGGAGGTCTCTTTGGTAGCTTAGGAGGCATGACCGACCAAGGATTCTTGGTCTGGATGGTCAACTACATCTTGGAGCCTCTGAACATACCGGGAACAATGACGGCCGTAGTCTTCGTCACCGACGACGCCGACCCGTTTGAGTGGGGTCTCCGCATCACCGCGATCGGCAGTGCCGTCATGGCTCTGTACTGCGGACTCGACTACGCGTCGCGCCGTTCGAACGACGTGCCGTTGGCCGAGGACGGTACGACCGTCAGTCGGTACGATGGCGGGATTCGCACCGTGGCGCTTCACCACCCCCATATTCATCGACGGCGCATTGGAAATCGCTACGCAAAAATAGGCGTACAACCCGGCGACGAAGAAGAAGCGTTGTTGCCGAAGAGAGATCCTGTGGTTGATAAGAAGGTCATCGACGAATGGCGGATGGCTGATCGCGTGTTCAAGGACGAGGACAACGTGATGCGGGGATTCGAAATTGGTACGACTCTCGGTGGATGGCTGATCGCGTGCCTGTTCTGCGTGCGTCCCGTGATGCTCGGGTATAAGGCCCTGATTGAGAATCAGTCCCTGTTCGACATTACCATGGCAGTTACCCCGGAGACGTCATCAGCCATCCTTGGCATTGTGGGCGGCGACGTGATGAGGGGCGGTTCCACACTCGGGTCGATGGACATGGACGACGTGAACTGCGACATCACGCCTGTCGGCCTGTTGTTCAAGTCCATCCTCTTGCCAAAGCTTAACATCCCCCTTCCCAGTGTCGACCTTCCAGATATCGGAGGGTTTGATGAACTGAAAGCATTCTGGTCGGATATATTCGACGATTTCTCCAAACTGGGTGAAGTGTTCGGCGAACTGGTCCATAACCTCCGGAAGGCAATCGGTAATCTCGAAGGGTTCCCCGATATTGACATTGACCTCACTCTACCCAATATTCCGATACCTTTCCCTCTCAAATTCTTCTGGTACGTGGACTGGTTATTGGTATGGGGCGTTCCGACCGCCATGGTTGCACTGATCGGCCTTGGTACAATTCTTTCGGTCACTATGCCGACGACGCGCAAGATCGGCGTAGGACAAATCGGCGCAGCCCGCCGGATGACGCTCTCGCTGATACGCCACTCGCTAATTCCGCTCGGATCCATCGCGTTAATACAAGCCTTCTTCTTGGTCGCGGTGGCGGCCGCGTTTTCGGCCGACTTCGATGCCGTGATTTTTACTTACGACTCCGGAGCGGGGCCTAGCACAACAAGCGCCATCGAGGCTTGCTTTTGGTTGCTTACGGCCGGTTTCACGCTTCATGTGAACGCTTTATATCCAGTGAACGGATGAACCCGTTTTTATGAACTTGTTCTTATGTAATCAATTCACGTCACACATCACAACGTCGCTCCATGCGTACCGCTTCGAACGAATGTCGTAGGCCGTGGCTGCGATTCGCAGACGCAGGTACAGCTCGTGCCGTCGCTCGGCCCTCGCTTGCTTTCACCGTGCCTCGGCGTCCAGCTGGTTCTTGACACGGCGAATCGACGCTTCCATGACCGCGGTTATGGGCCACTCGGGGTGTGCGCGGTGGAGGACCTCGAACTGTTTGTTCAACCGTTCGTTCCGACTGTTCTTCTTCTTCCGGAGGGACTGTACGAGCTTGACTTCTTGGGAGAACTCTTCCCACGCATGGAACCGTTTCAAGAACGCGTGCGCCGAATGCGGTCCTCGCTCAAGTCCCCATATATGGCGACCGTCGTTCCGGCATGGGACCAGCTGCATGGGTCGTTGCTGGTGGTGCAGACGCACTGTGTGACCTTGGAGATTGCTGCGGTTGGATGAGCAATTCGATTCTCTTCCTGATATGCTCTTCCCGCTGTTCTTCAATTAATTCTTGCCTAAGTTCTCTACGTACCGTCGCTTCGTATGTCTCGACGCTTCGTACCCACACAGTCAGCAACTCTCGTACTTCAGCCAGTTCGCGCTCGGCGGTTCGAAGCTTCTGTGTTAATCGTACCGCGAGTGTATCGCTCATGGGATCGTTGCCAATGGGCAGTTGTCATATACCGAGTGAAAGCACCAGGTACAGCTCGAGTACATCCCTCCCGTACCCGCCCCACACTGTGAGCAGAAATAACGATGGCCCATCCTGCAACACCGGCGGTTCAGACCGCACGGACCCTCATGCGAATACGGATGAGGGGACTGGAACGCCCATGGACGAAGTATGTCGTATCGTCGAAGTCGGCGTTTTGCTCGCATGTTTCGCGCAATGCGCTGTCTCTCACTCTTTCTGAACTTCTCCCACCGACGGTGTTGCTTAGGCGTGAGTCGCCACGCAGTCGTTGTCAGCGAACGATACGGTGTAGAGAAGGACTTTGTCATGATGGGATCGTTGATAATGCAACTCTTCCGCGAAGAGGAGGACTTCGGCGACGCACAGGACCGGGGGTTGGAATGTTTCATGGAGGCACGTCGTGGTGACCCGTTTCTGGAACCCGTACTTCGAAACCGTCCCGACCAGTTTTGGGATCGTTTTCCAGGTCATTGTATAAAAGGTATAATGCCTTGACGTCTCAGTGAACCGGCCATGTTTCGTTCGATACTCCTTCTGTGTGCTGTAAGCGCGGGTGCAGCGGATACTCTCCCCACCTGTTCCGGAAGTTGCGTACCGGGCATCGCAGGAGCGGTTCCTGGGAAAGAGTACTGCGAACTGTTTCTAAACACATCGGTACAAACGTTCGACGACATAATGAATTCTTTAATGACTGACGACGCCTCAATAGCAGGAGACGGCTTAAACGCCTCAATAGCAGGAGACGGCTTAAGGGAGGCAAGCAGGCGCCTCGATGAGGATCCGCCATTTGGAGCGATGGAAACACTACTAAACTACTTTTTTCAAGGCATCACTAATCGTCCATACAGCTGTATGCCAAACTGTACGTTTTGGAATAGGACGCTTGCCGAGATGAGGTTGGAAGAAACATCCTGGAAAGAGGGTGGGCTTTTGGCGCGAAATTGCACTTTCGACGGTGCGGACGGTACAACCACCGGTGCGGGTACTGGTGGCGCGGCCGGGGACATCGTGCTGACGGTGGGTGCCGAGGAATGGATTTCCGGTCTGAGCAACAGGAACTCGTTGATCATATCGCTCTCGGTCGGTTCTGTGGCCTGCCTAGGGATGCTGTACGTGGTCGTGACGCGCATGCTCCGAAGCTGCGGCGTGGTCTCTAAAGACTCCCCCTTTGTCTTTGGCGAGCACACCGGCCTCCGTCCGATGCGGGTGCTGGCCTCCGCGCGTCAGTACGTCTGAAAATGAACGATCCACACACGGTGCTTATTTGGGAAGGGGCACTGTATCAGCCGCTCAAACTGGTGCGGCGGATCGTTGTTACGGCGCACCGCGACAACATTCTGCAACGATTTCGTATGAATCGTACGATCGACGGCGATGATTACGAGGGCGATGATCACCCCGCGTTCGGAACTGTTCTTAAGGACTGGTCCGAGTACGATCTGAATGGGTATTCGTTAATTGACGTGGACAAGGCTGTGAGTACGCATCTGTGGATATCTTAGTGATTATTGTTAAATGAAATCAATCTATTCGCTTTCCTCCTCGTCCTCCGACTCAACCACCCACTCCTTCTTTTGCACTGGTCCGGATTCGGCGTAAACGCCGAGAATCCGTTGGAATGCGCCCTTCTTCTCGGTCTCCTCGCGATGGTGTTCGTTCCAATGCTTGTAAGACTCCTTGCTGAGGAAGAAGTTCTTCTTCTCGTTCTGGAGCGGCCCGCACGCGATTCCGACTTTATAGTACTTTTTCTCGTCCGTCGAGCCGAACCGGTCCTTCGTCTGCTGAATGGTTCCGTCACTGAAGATGACCGAGATGAACGTCATTGGGATCGTTGGTGTACCTTGGCGCACTTGGCTCTGATGAAGTCGAGGTAGTGACGTTCTTCGAACAACGAACGCTCTTGCGCACATTTGACTCGTTCGAGTTGCTTTAGGGCATTGTGGTGTGTTTCGAGTTTTGCGTTGAGAGCGTCGACGATCGAAGGTATCCGAGGGTCGATCTCGTTGTGCTCGTAGAACTGATCCAACATCCAATGCAAGTTTGCGATCTCGCCCGCGTACAATCGAATCTTGCATTGTAACGCATCGACCGTTCCCATGCACCGTTCGTTGAACAGTTCGAGAGACGGGTTTTATACTGGGTTCCTACAATACGCCGAACGATACGGGATGATATAAGGTTTTTAATAATTAATAACTCGGTATTTAAAGTATTCACTACTACTAAACATGTTTTTTGTACTTTTTTTTTTACTTTCTGTATCTACTGCCTATACGCGCTACCCTATCGACTCCAACCATCTCGACTTGAACAACTACGCCTATTACCGACAAGCCTTTACCGAGTCTGAAATAAACAGAATTCGATTGCTGATAAACAAGGACTCGTTCCAGACTGCCACCCTTCCAAATCAGTGCGCTCAAAAACCACCAATACGCGATTCAGAGGTACAATGGATTGAAGATTCGCCCGAGACTCAGTGGCTTTACCAGAAAATATTAAGACTCGCCAAACAAGCCAATGACGCCATGTATAATTTCCATCTCACCCACATCAATAACGCTATACAGTTCACGCGGTACAAGAAAGGTGGTAGCTATGATTGGCACATTGACTTGGGACCGGGAGTCACCGCCTTCCGTAAACTCAGCATGGTGATGCTCTTGTCCGACCCGTTGGAGTTTGAAGGGGGTGCGTTAGAGCTGCGATTAGGAAACACGCTCGAGACGGCACCTTTAAACCATCGGGGATCTGTCGTTTTTTTCCCTTCGTATATTTTACACCGGGTGTTGCCGGTTATAACGGGTACACGGGAATCGCTTGTTGTTTGGATTAGTGGATATCCGTTTCACTAAGAGAAAGTAACACACATGATTTAACAAAACGGATAATACTTGACAACAAAAAAATCTCGAATTAAAAAAAGACACCCATGCACCGTTCGTTGAACAATTCGAGAGACGGGTTTTTATATTAGGTTCCTACAATACGCCGAACGATCCTTGCCGGCGAACTCATCCCGATAACCAAATGGGTCTTTACGTTGTAGTTGCGCTTTTTCGGCTGTTTGTGGCTGGTTTATGCTGCTCTCCATCGCAGTCGAAGTTGTGAAGATATACAAACTAAGGCGTTTTCTGTACATTGCGATTGCCGAGTCGTTCAGCGGCGGCGCATGTTCTTCGGTCCTGCTGCTGTTGGTTGGCTGCGCATGCTGCCGAATGATGTACCGTCTCGATCAAATTGTCGAGCTCTTAGACGAGTAAACACGTTCTCCCAAAGGCCTCTGGTCGTCATCATTCGGGTCGGTTCTGTCGTCCTTTCGTCCGTGGCCCTTAGTACGGTGTCTCGAATGGAACTAGTACATTTTTTTGGCAGTTTATCAAAGCAATGTCAAATCGTTCTCTAGCCCGATTCCCTTGCAGTACCATGCCGAACCCTGGGGTGGTTGCTTCAGACCAGACTCCGATTCGAATTTCACGCGACCACTCGGTACGATCAGCTGTATCGTAGCGTCTTTCAAGGTCTCACGCCAGTTTTTGTTGGTGATCGCGTCGACAGGCATTAACGACATGAACGGAATTCCCAAGACGTGCAGCCACTCCGTTGTTTTGGCTTTCAACTTACCCGAATAGGGAGGGTTTGTGATGATCAAGTTGGCCGTTTTTGCAAACTCCGGGACTTTATTGCTGTCAAGGTCGACACGCTTGTCTTTGTGAATGATTTTCGCATCTGAAAACACTTCGGATAAGTAGTCTTTCGCACCTCCCTTGCTGTAGAATGGGTCCCATATTACCAGGTTTTTGTCTGCTATATGGTTCTTTTTGAACGCCTCCACGTACGTTTTGATTTCTTCGTACGCGCTTTTTGGCGTTTCCCAGTCGTCCGAACCCCCTGGCACTTTATGGGTTTCGCGTCGGAGTGAGCTAGTTATTTTTATCTTAATACTAGGCTTCTTGTGTTGCTTGAGTTTTTTAGAAAGTGTTTTATTTTGGCCAGGAGCGCCGATATTTAACAGTTCGAACCGGTCTAGGACTCTACCGCGCTGTTCGTGACATGTGTTCTGCGCGGACCTCATTGATTGCTATTGATACTCGTTTGTTGATTAATATAGTCGGATTATCGTTAAAAAAGAAGCAGCAGGGCGTGCAGCATCCCCAGTACAATCGTTTTGCGCTGGCTCCTCCCTGCGCACCGTTCTTTGGAACTGTTCGAGCTCTCTCATTTGGGGTCGTTCCGCGCGGTGCTGACGAACTTGGTTTCTTGAGTTGAACGTAATTTATATACCCGATGGTCGCAATATGTATATAAGAAACAAACCACCATGTGTATTAAAACCGCGGCGTTGATGTTGGCGGTCGCCGCGGTGCATCCAAAGGGCGAGAATGTGGACTACGATGGCCTTTATTTTCGTGATGCCGAGATGGATGATCTGGCACGCGGGATGCGAGGTATTCCGTTACTCGTTGAGCACGACGGGAACCCTGTTGGTAAAGTTCTACACGCGTTTAAAAACCCCTCGGATCGCCGACTCTACGCCGTCTTCGAGACGAACACCGACACCTTCGGAGGATGCGTCGCCGGACGATTGGTCCATCACGGGTTGGCCGGAGAAGTGAGTCTGGGCCACGAGTGCAAGATCGAGAGTTCGGCGGACGGAACGCAGCGCGTGGTGGGCAAGATCCCTACCGAGCTATCGATCGTAGAGAAAGGTGCGCGAGAGGAAACTAAAATTTACGCAAAAACTCGGATTACGCCCGCAAAAAGGTATATAAAAGTTAGTGCGGTCGCTTCTGATGCGCCTCGAAGAATGACCGACGTCAACGCCCCCCAGATCCCCGTTTCCGTCTCCGAGCAATCTTCCCCCGAAATGGTCCGTCAGCTCCTCGAGCAGGTCAAGGCCCTGACGGAAAAGCAGACCAAGCTCGATCAAGAGAACTCACAACTGAAGGATGCGAATTCGAAGTTCGCGGTACAGGTCGAGAAGACCGAGGCTGCCGGCAAGCGCAAGCGCGAGGTGGCCATCGACGGCAGCATCAAGGATTGGATGAAGACGCTCCTCGATAAGTACAACACTGAGCTGCAGCCGCACGAGGCGGAGCTCGACGGCATGTTCGAGGGCATGAAGAACAACGCCGAGGCGGAGCCGATGATTCAGGCGCTCGCGTGCGCGGCCGCTGCGGCTAAGGGTTCGGTTACTGAGCTTGAGGCGCAGTACCAGGCGAACAAGAAGCTGAAGACGGAGATTGATGAACTGCGCTCGAAAATGGTCGAGGAGTCGAAGCCGATGTTCGCGAACAAGACCGAGCGCGTCAAGACAATTGAGGCGCAGGCTTCCGCTACCACGTCCGCTCCCGCGCAACCCAAGAGTTTCAACTCGATCTTCAGTTCGTCCCGTCGTACGCCAGCGACTCTGCGGGGCGCTGGTATGCGCGAGACCAATCCTGAACTGTGGGCGGACCTGATGGCGTCTGCTCCCACGGATCGTGGTATGCCCAAGATCGACGCGTTCATGAACATGGTTAGGAAGTAGTCGAGTTTTTCGATGAGAGTGAGTACAGGCTGAATGGATTAGTTACGCATCGGAGTTCCTTCCCTGACGTAGTTGTATCGGTATTCGTTGTTTTTTCGATTGCCGCGAGTGTGTGTAGTTTAAAGTGTAAAAACTCTTCCCTCAGACGCTCTAGTTCCTGACGGAACGTTTCGTTCAGTTTTCGTTGTTCGCTGACGACCACCTTGTGCTTCCCTCTCATCAGCGGTTTCCACTGTTCGGCGAGCTTGTCGACGTCGTCCCGCAGCTGTTCAATCGTCTTGAAGTCCATCGTTCAATAGAACCCGTTCGATGGAACCCGTTCGGTGGAACTGTTTATATCCATTATCCCCTGTAAAATGGATGATTGCGCATCAACTCTCGTTTTTTTTCTATTGTGTCCCCTGGTATCCCGGGAAATCGAGGCCGCGACGTCGAAACTGCCGCGGTCGAAGAACGATCTTTCCACTTGAGATTGAGTTGTTCCCACCAACCGCACCACCGGAATACCTGTTCGAAAAATGTCTCAATTTTGTATTGTGTCTCTTGTGTACGTTCT
>MDTF01004430.1_pt1 | contig 15680 bp, 9 predicted proteins | sample 811191 | NCBI WGS metagenome assembly MDTF01 (sample SAMN05326649, study PRJNA326480) | marine metagenome | isolation source: seawater | place: Southern Ocean | collected 2011 | reverse complement strand
TTGATTATTGATTATTGATTATTGATTATTGATTATTGATTATTGATTATTGATTATTGATAAGATCAAAATTGAGGCGATTTAATAAGGCCAATTGAGAGACTGTAGATAGATAAGAATAACGTCTAGACAAGCTTGTAGCAGCAAAACAAAACCCCAACACCAGCTCTTAAAAGCCTGAACAAAGACCACTGCAGGCTAAACTCTCGGTATAAGGACGAGCTATGAAAACCCGCTGCGGCAAAGTTAGGGCGAATTACTGTGCTTAAGATAATAAGGACAGTAAACGGTGGTCTCTGCATTCTATTGCAGGGTTGAAGACTCCCGGGGCCTACCTTAGTTCCGGCCATAGCAAGACAGACTCACCGCTGCCTTGTTTGCCACTGTGGATCTGTGTAATACGGTGCATCAAAAGGCTCTAACATTGGCCTGCCTTTGATAAGGTCCGCTGCCCTTTCTGCCAGCATCATAGTTGGCGCATTGAGATTTCCATTGGGAATACTGGGGAAAACGGAGGCATCTACTACCCTCAAATTAGCGACGCCCCTCACCCTTAATTCAGCGTCAACAACAGCCAAATCGTCGTTTCCCATCCTGCAGGTCCCGCAAGGGTGGTATGCGCTATCAACTGCGCTCGCAACAAAATCATCAATCTGCTCATCGCTTATCACATCGTCACGGGGAGATATCACCTCTTCACGGTAGGCATCCATGGCCGGCTGGCTCATGATTTCTCGGGTCAAGCGCAGAGCATCTCTAAAGCCTTGCTTATCGGTCTCTGTTTGTAAATAGTTAAACTGTATCTTTGGTGCATTTAATATGTCGCCGCTGGTGGCGCGTACGAAGCCGCGACTGGTCGGTCTGTTATGCCCCACATGCACTTGGAACCCGTGGCCCTTAAAAGCAGAACGGCCGTCGTAGGATATAGCGCCCGGAAGAAAGTGGTACTGAATATCCGGCCACTGAACGCCAGCCTGCGAGCGAATAAACCCACAGGACTCAAAATGATTAGTGCTACCGAGGCCATCGCGGCACAGAAGCCAACGAACGCCTATTCTGCCTTTGCTTAGCAAATCCAGCTGGCCGTTTAGGGTAATGGGTTGTTTACATCGATATTGAAAATTAAATTCTAAATGATCCTGCAGATTTTCCCCAACGCCCGGAAGCTCATGCAAAGTCTCTATGCCAGCGGCGGCCAGTGTTGTCTTCGCACCGATACCTGAAACCTGCAATAGCTGAGGTGAACCTATTGCACCAGCAGCCACAATAACCTCTCGGCGCGCAAAATAACTTCTAGTCTGGCCGCCAACCTGACACTCAACCCCTTTTGCCTTTTTGTTCTCCAAAATAAGACGCTGCGCCAAGGCTTTCTTAACTATTTGCAGATTGCCTCGATGACGTACCGGGCGCAGATAAGAGTAGCCAGTGGAGGCTCGGATGCCATCGGCAACATTCATATACTTGGGGCCAAAACCTTCCTGCTGGTAGCCGTTGTAATCGGCTGTCTCGGCGTAACCGGCCTCGACGCCCGCTTCAACAAATGCTTGGTAGAGAGGGTTCTTCATGCCATTTCCGGCACTGATATCAACAGGACCATCACGGCCTGCATACTCGCTATCAACGACTCTATGGTTTTCAAGCTTCTTAAAATACGGCAAACAATTTGCGTAGTTCCAACCGTCCGCCCCGCTTTCCTGCCAAGAATCTATATCTCGGGGATGGCCACGAACATAAACCATGCCATTGATGGAAGAAGACCCACCTATTACCTTCCCGCGAGGACAGTTCATGCGCCTATTATTCAAATACGGTTCAGGCTCTGACTCAAAACCCCAATTATATGTAGCCGAGTTCATCGGAATAGAAAGCGCCGTTGGCATCCGTACAAAAATGCTTGCATCGCTTCCGCCGTACTCTAGCAGTAGCACCCGCATATTCTTATCCTCGGACAAGCGGTTCGCGAGGATTGCCCCGGCAGATCCTGCGCCAATAATCACGTAATCGTATTCGTTGGACGAATTCATCTCACTCATAACGCTCTCATATAGTAGTGCTTCTTGTGACGCTTCTTATGGTCTTTCAATAAGTTTTAACGCAGAGCAAGAAACTGATGCCTGCTTCTAAAAAGCAAACAGTAAATGACGGCATACAGACCGATCACTACCAGCCCAACCCATTCAATTTTGATCGGCGTGAACTGATAGAGTAAAACTAAGCCATAAATAAGCACCCAGTTTAACAGCACATAAGTTACAAGACCCAGCCGCTCTATTCCTATCCCGAGATTATCGGTGTAGAGACGTATTAATGAGTCAAGAGAGTTAGCGACAAATAAAATGCCAATGGCCACCATCGCTAAAGTCAGAACAGGAGCAACAGTAAGCTCATTAATGAAATAGTAGTAAAGGGTGGTAAACCAAAGAGCCAGAGCGACAGATGGAATAGTGAGCAAAGCTGCAAACAACTGCCAGGTCTTCATGGGCGTGACAAATCTAGCGACAAACTGGCCAATCATTATACTCCAAGAAAACCACCAGAATAGATACCAACCATGGTAATCGCTGACCGGAGTAAAGAAGCGCTGAATATTGCTAAAATACTCGCCTATGCCGGAGGAAGTTTTTACAAACTCAGATAAAGAAACACCGGAGTCTACAGCAAGCGCCAGCCCCAAAAGAAGAAACAGTAAAGCTGATGAAACACTCAACAGTTTGACATAGCGAATATGGGAACTGGAATAAACGGCAAATAAAACGATGCCCCCTACCAGACCGAATTTTTGAAAATCATTAATGTCTTCGATGTAATTGGGCACCGAATCGAGAAACAGAAATCCTGTAAAAGCACAGGTTGCGATAATAACAAGGTTGTTCACCAGCTTTACCGCTTTGATTTCAAATAGCCGTACTTTAGGCTCCACGACGCAAAAATAAAACGTTGTTAGAAAATAGAAAACCCAAACCAAAAACCCCCAAAAGCCAAACTCAATGGCAAGCGGATTAGCGAAGCTATATTGTTCCTCGGCAGCGTAAACCGGAAACTCAACCAAGGGGAACATAATCAGTCCAACGTCTAAGCCAGACGTGAACAAGATCGCACAAAACGTGAGTAATGATGTCGGATTGCTACCTTTGCATTCTACGTTACCCCATTTAAGGAAAATGAGTAGTGAGGTCAGCAAGGTGATTGTCGTGGCAACACTAAGTATCGAGTACATGCTCTACAATGATTGGCAATAATTGATGAAAAAGAAGCTCAGGAGAGGCATGCACTTTTTGCTGTGTATGCTGATATGTCAGGAGCCGACGAAAACAGGGTAGCCGCCCAATCACCAATTGTCCAGATACCCACTAGCAACAATAACGGCGTCCTGACTCAGAGGCTATAACTGCGCCTAATAGCATCTGCCCGCTTTTTGCTAGCAGAGACATTAAGCATAGAGACAAGCCAACTTTCGTCCACCTTATCCCCCCGTAAAGAAAGCGAGTCTCGGTTTAATAAGGCGTTATCCGCCCTAGTCTCATTGCCTTTAAGGAAAGCTCTTAACATTTGTTAGCTTCTATCTTTTGATAAATATTTTTGACGTAACCGCGTATCGTATCTGATGGAAGCAATAGCACTTTTATTGTCTCATCCGCGCCGGAGCCTTTGGCGACCAGCAGCGTTACTATACTTTCTCAGAGGGTAGCTGAGCAAAGCTGAGGGCCCGCACAACCCAGCCCTTAGCGTTAAAACGGTCAAAGAGGCGCTTCGATGGCCAACCAGATGACCCAGCAGATGACGCGGGCTTGCCTTGCTTTATTGCTTGCAGATGGCTGACAATTTTTCTTTATCTTGGCCCTTGAAAATATAGCCTCTGACAAAACACCCCAGAACAGGGAATACGTTTTTACCATCATAAATCGTCGCTGCCACAGCATGACAAATCGCACACTTTGCGTTTATTGCGCGACTGAAAATCCAATCTGCTGCCAGCCAAGGCGTCCACTTCCCTGTCGGCCTGACCACGGGCCTGCACTATTTGGTCTCACCGTTCTTGCCCGCCATCCAGCCGCTTAATTGAGTTACGCTAACTGGCTTGAGAATTGGCGCTGCGCGGCCTGCGAAGGATGGGCAAGGCCGAGTGAGGCAGCAGAAAAACCCTTCAGGGAATTTAAGTGAGCACCGTTACCAATAAATTTATTAGACGCATTTTGAACCGGCGCTGGATCTTCTAGCACTGAATCGTCAACGCCATTATCGATAGCATCATTTTCTGGAAACAACGTCGCGAAAGTGCTCGCCACTAAAACAGTGATGGCAAGAAATGCTAGGGCTATTGTTAATATTCTAATCATAAGCAAAAGGTAGCTTACCAAGGCCGACAATAACAGCAAATTAAGCAAAAATTGATCGATAGTGGTTTTATAAATGCGGTGTTAAGAATGTCCTGCAAAAATAAGCCATAATCCGGAGCAACCTTTGGGAAGAGGCGCGAAACCGACCAACAAGATAGTTGAGCTAATTGGACGACGAGTAAGTACAATCAAGCATACTATCCACCTTAGATATTCAAAGCGGGCCAAAGCGGCCAAAACGATGACATCGTTTTGACTAAGATCCGGGAGATCAAAACTGTGACACTCAATACTGTAATAGAATTATTGACCAACAAGCATCGGCTTGCTGGCATTGCTTGCCTGCTAACTCTGATCACTTTTACAAGCCCTTTGGAGGCAGCAGAGCTCAAGCTTGTTCGTTTTGGCCCTGTTGGAGAAGAAAAAGCAGGAATTGTCGATTCACAAGGCCAGATCCGGGACCTTTCAGCCTACGTGGAGGATTTTACCCCCGACATGCTTTCTGACGAATCTCTCGAGAATATTTCCCAAATCCCTATCTCAGAATTACCGATCGTTCCAGGGAATCCACGTATTGGGGTGCCTATTTCCGGTGTTGGGAAAATAGTCGCCATAGGTTTTAACTATGTAAATCATGCCGCCGAGATGGCAGTAGAACTACCAACCGAACCCTTGGTGTTCATGAAGGCTACTTCGGCACTCACCGGACCTTTCGACAATGTCATTCAGCCGCGTAACGGTAACAAGCTCGACTACGAGTCAGAATTGGTGATTGTTATTGGACGCCGAGCGCAATATATATCCGAAGACGAAGTCTTCGATTACATCGCCGGATATACAGTCGGACATGATGTCTCTGAGCGCGCTTTCCAAAGAGAGCGGGGAGGCCAATTCACCAAGGGAAAAAGTGCCGATACTTTTGCGCCAGTAGGTCCATATTTGGTGACAACCGACACTATTGATGATGTTCAGAATCTTTCGATTTGGTCGGAGGTCAATGGGGACATGCGCCAAGACGGCAATACCGCAGACATGGTTTTTAGTGTTAAGGAAATCATAAGCCACCTCAGTCAATTCATGACTCTTTACCCTGGCGACCTTATATTTACTGGCACGCCAGCTGGGGTTGGTGACGGCATGGTGCCACCACGCTATCTGAAACCTGGGGATGTTGTCCGTGTCGGCATCGAAGGTTTAGATTTTCAGCGCCAAACTGTCGTGGCGCCTAGATAAGCTGTTTTGATAATTACTAACCTTGGCAAATCGACTTTACGCCTATTATCTTTCGCATGGAGCAACACAATACCTCACCTCCAAAACTGCCGGTGTATTGGAAAGTTAATAGTAGATTTAGTCACGCATAAAACACTTAGTAACAGCGGATATTCAACTGCAGGGCCACGGTTATTCAAATGAAAGCTTTTCTCGTTTATCTTTTTTTAAGCGCTTCGATAGCAGCGACAACTTACGCTGGTGAAGCCGATGAACCATCCGCCAGAGACTACAATCTGTCAATGGCCGGGGCTTTGATAAGTGCCTGGTGTGAAACGAATTGGCAAACATCTGATTACATAAGTATCCACGCATGTAATTACCAATTATCTCAAACCTATGACTGGCAGCTTTCCTCGGCGCACTTTGAGGAGTGCACCGAGGAAGCCACCGGAGATATAGTGAAAATAGCGGATTGTATGGTTTCTAGATTTAATACTTGGCTTACAAAAGAAAACGTCTAAAACCAGCCAAAGTCGCTGCTAACCTTTGACTTTTTTTCTAGGCTTGCTCAGCAAGATACAGCTGTAGCTTGGCCATAGCTGCCTGAGAATGAGATCGCATCTTGTCCAAAATCGCTAACTTTTCATGGTCGTCCTTTTTAACACTCTGAACCAGCCTAGAGAAGCCGTCTAGCCTATTATTGTAAAGCCATGTTCTTAGCTCTTCTTTTCGGGACCACGTGGTTTGATTCATCATAAAAGCAGCGGTGAGTCGCAACCAGTCTAGATCTGTATTCGGAAGCGGAACAACTCTGCAAAGCTTATTCTTTTCTTCCTCAGGATAGGTGGCTTCAACGTGAGCAATAAAGGCAGCGCTGAAAACAGGCTGATATGACCGAACAGTCTGGGGGGTGATCAGTTTGTCTTCAAAAACCGGCTTCATAACGAGATTACTAATCGCACTTGCTGAGCAGTCCACGAACACACAGTTAACAGGGGTCGCCATGCTACCTTGTTCCAACAGGATCTCGTCGACTCCAATTTCTAAAACGCGGCCCAGTCGAATAACATTTTTAATCCGCCTAAGTTCAGTCAACTCGAGCTGGCTGATGGTTGCCCCATGAAACATTTTGGGCCAAACGCCCGTGTCAATTCGAAGAAAAACACCAGCATCTTCTAAGCGTTTAAACATATCCTCGATTGACTCAGAATTCGCTATCGCTTCCATCTGATTAGCTTGCGCGCCAATGGCATCATTGAAAAACTCGGCAGTAGGCTGGGTGTTCTTACGGTCAATTAACCATGCGTCTCTAGGCATCACCCAGCTTATAGAATCGGCCTCAACACCATTTTCAAGCAACCAAAGACAAGCATCAATTCCAGTCTTCCCACCACCTACAATGACATAGTTATCTGGCTGTGAAGTGACTTTTGGCAGGTCATTAAGAGGGATAAATCGGATACCCGCTGCGATAGAAAAATTGGGCGTGTGTGTAGAGGGAACTGACGTATTCAGGTAACTAGCATCAACAGTCTTTCTATTGACCTTTACCTTGAATTTCTCACCGGTTAGCATTGAGACGAATTCACTATTTCCAGTGTACTCACACATTGGGAAATACTTGACCCTGCCAGTCGGCAGGAATTGCTGACGCATAACATTATCAAAATAGGCGCTGACTTCCGCGCCTGATGCCAGTTCATTCAGGCCTTTATTTAAACCTACCTCATCTAGTCTTCCACCGCTTAATTCGCGTGAACTAACACCATAAAAAGCAGAGGGCTGGTGCAAAGTGACAAAGGGGTAAGCTACGTTCCAATGGCCACCGGGTTTATGATGCTTATCCACAATGATGATGTTGGCGTCAGTTTCGGTAAGCAAGGTATCAGCGAAAGCCATGCCAACTGCCCCACTGCCTACGATGAGGTAATCAGTACTCAAATTTACAGCGGTCACGACAACTCCTAAGTTTACTTATCTAATGAGGCTAAAGCGGTGTAAAACCTAACGATCAATGACTTTACGGGAGGCTAGAAGGTATACTTTTATGCAGGGCGCCGCAATCGTGAAAACAGCAATGCCGAGGAATATATTTTAGTACCTGGAGTACAGGTAAGCACTCCCCCGTAATACAAGCATCGAAAGACCAAACTATTCGAAACCTAACCGAGCGGAATCATCTATGGAATATGGCACTTAGGAGTTTTATGATCACAATGGATTGTTTGAACATACTATCTACCTAATCACTGAAGATACTTCCTTAGCAATAACGGCGAGGGCTTCTCAACAAAAGAATAGGTGTAGTTAGAGTGTCCAATTACGACTATGAGATAAAGAGCGAGTATAAAGAGGTTGCGAGCCGACTCTATATTTAGTCCAAGCATGTCCTGCCCCACATAGAGCAATAGCCATATAACCGTAAAATGATTTAAATAAATGGAGTATAAAATACTCCCAAACCACGTAAGCCTGTAAAACAATTTCGACACAATCCCCCGCTCCACACTGAAGGTCACCAACACAATACAAAAAAGAAAAGGTGCGATGAAGTCCAATTCACTGCGCAGTGAATTACGAAAGTAGAAAACAGCCACTATCGCCAACAACTCCGCGACTTCAGCTACGCTCGCGACTACTACTGAAACTTTAGAAGACGAGCACTTACAATAAAATCGATAGGAGATGACCCCTAGCAAAAATGATGCGGCTCCTCCCTGAAAGCTAGAACTGAAATAGCGAAAATAGTTCTCGCCTGAGACGTCAAGATCACCTGACTGACTATAGATTATGTACAAAGCTCCCACAGCAACGGCCAGCAGCATATAACTTCGTGTTGCGGTAAAGACGAAACAAAGGAACATGATATTGATCCAAAACTCTGCAGAAATAGACCATGACGGAGTATTCCAGGATATTTCGGTTGGGCTCAGCCCGACGTTCTGAGTAAGAGTTAGTTGCTGAAAAAATGTCCAAACCGTTCCATCAGCGTACGAAGGGAATGCTCCCATATTAAGAACGTAGCCAACGGTTCAGGTGGCTAGGGTGAAAAGGTGAAGCGGGTACAGACGACTCAGTCGGCGCCCAATAAACTCACGAGGATTTATACCTAGGGTTTCGTACAAGTACCTATGAGTGAGCCCAAACCCGCTTAAGACAGGGAAGAAATCTACCGTGAGATAGCTAGGAAAAGAATAATAAAAGTTAGACACCGCCACTAGAACGGCGGCCGCCCCACGGAGGCCGTCTAGGGCCGAAAATCTGTACTGAAAAACTAGAACTGCTGGGAACAGCTCCTCAAATAGGGTGTAAAACGTGGGGGTTCTTCCCACTTAAAAGAAGGTCTACTCAATCCGCATAAGATTAATTTAAGACCCTAAAAACAACGCAATTTCTTGCCAGTCAAATAGCAGCTTTGCAACACTATTAGAGCGTTAGCACTGCGACAACAATGACCGCGACTAAACTCAATTGTAAACGGTGAAGTGGGTTAAGGTGGTTTTCGACACCACGATGTGACCTTGATCAAACTGTGTGGTGTCTACTCATTATAACTATCGAGATTCTTTTTCAGCTTCAACTGTGATTCGTCACCACCTAAAATTGCCATTGCCTAGCCGCCATTTCTAAAGCGCACCTTATCGTTCTAAGGAATACTTTTGAACCAATACTCGCTTGCTGATCTTCCATCCCTCGGCGGTGCGTACAAACTCATCGTGATATTCGCCCATAAGAACAAAACCGCTAACTGAAGTTTCACCTGCAGGTGCCGCGTATATCGTTGCATAACTCACACCAGTCGCATTGTCGTCATCGATGGGCACAATACGAATAGTGCTCATCTCGTGCCGGATGGAGGATCCCGTTTTAAGCCCTTCGATACGCTGCTCGATATTGCTGCGCCCTACCCAAGTTTGACTGACAACCGTTAGAGATGCGTTCTCCGTGAAGAGATTCGAAAACTCTACAGCATTGAACTGATCCCGGTGATAGGCGTAGTCAGTGACCAGATTGCTGCAGGCCCTATACACGTCCTCAGCTGCGAAACTGGTAGTGAAAGCAGTGAAAAACAGGGCGGTAACTAACATCAGTTTTCTTATCATTATTCTAATCCTTGTATGTGTGAGGGAGCGGTGCTCTGAAAACCGCAAGCATAGATCCTCGTCTTCCTTAGCTTAGGTAGGGGTAGTTTAATTCAGTGGGCTTTACCTTGGTATCTAAAAGTTAGGATGAAAACACAAGCCACGAGCGAAACAGTCGGCTCGTTCTATGTAAAGCATCGGTGCCAATGGCTAAATAAGCTCTGGCTGGGTTCGCGCTGAACCGATAAAGCTGGATAAGTGGTCTGGCAATCGTTAAATTAACGCTTGCTCTGGTCATGACGACAGCTACTTTTGCAAATCACTAATTCGACTAGCTCTCAACAGTAGAAACCTTGCAAACCCCAGCCTTATAGGAGAATTCCGCTATGAAAAAAATTCTTGGAATCAACGTCTTAAGCCTGTTTATCCTTAGTTTCCCTTTATTAACTCAAGCCCAGCTTGAAGCCTTGCCATTGACAGTTGATGACCTGATGGCCCTAGATTCGGTATCCAACCCACAGCTTAGCCCGGATGGTGAGTGGGTGGCCTACGTCGTGCGCTCCCGTGACATGGAAGAAGACAAATCCAATTCGCAAATTTTTATGGTTGCATCGGCGGGTAGTGATTCTATACCTATGACCGCCAAGGGCACCTCAGCAAGCGACCCTCAGTGGAGTCCTGATGGCAAATATCTGTCCTTTAAAGCCAGTAAAGGCGAAGAGGCTAAGACTCAAGTTTGGACTTTAAATCGACTTGGCGGAGAAGCTGTTCAATTTACTGATATCTTACAAGGTGTAGGCAACTACGCCTGGTCTCCAGATGGACGCAAGCTACTTTTAACACTAACCGACCCCAAACCGGCTGACCTGACCGAAGACAAAGACGATGATGACAAAGCAACTCCCTACGTCATCGATCGCATGCAATTTAAGCGGGACTATAGCGGTTACCTTGACCGTCGACGCACACATATCTATGTCGTTGCAGCTGGCGATAAGGCGCCTACTCAGCTTACTTTTGATGATTTTGATGATTCCAACCCTGTTTGGAGCCCAGATGGTAAATCAATCGCCTTCGTTAGTGATCGCTCTAATGATCCCGATCTAAATTACGGGACTGACATCTTTGTTGTGAATGTGGACGGCCAAGACCCAACCCTTACGCAAATCACTTCAAACCCCGGCCGAGACTTCTCCCCAGCTTTTAGTCCTGATAGTAAAAGCATTGCCTATGTTACCTCCACCGGCCCAGACGTTGGCGGCTCCGCACTAACCCCAACAAAATATCTTGCCGTGACTGAAATTGGTGCAGATCAGCGCCGCATCCTCACTGCCGGTCTTGACAGAAGTGTATCCAGTCCCGAATATTCCAGTAACGCCAAAGACATCTATTTCCGTCTCGAAGACAGCGGCATGAATCACTTTGCTAAAGTAAGAGCGCGCGGCGGTGATATTGTTCGTGAAGTTAGTGATAACGCAAGCGTAAAAGACTTTTCAATTAGCGGCGGCCAAACAGTGCTCGCCATAGCCAGCGCGAACACCCCAACCGAGCTGTATAACTATGCTGGGGATGAATTAACACGGCTTACCTTTGTTAGCGATGAAGCTCTGTCTAGCGTGGCCCGCGCTCAAGTCGAGAAGCTACGTTTTGAGAGCAACGATGGCACGCCCGTGGAAGCATTTTTAGTTAAGCCTGTGGGCTATGAAATCGGCACCCGCTATCCAACAATACTTTGGTTACATGGAGGCCCTGCATCACAATTTAATTTTGGCTATAACGACACCGCCCAACTTTTTGCCGCCAATGGCTACGCCGTTATTATGCCTAACCCTCGCGGCTCAACTGGCTACGGAGCTGAGTTCGCCCACGGCACTGTGGCAGCATGGGGAGAAAATGATTTCGAAGATGTTATGGCTGCCATCGACTATGGCATCGAAATGGGCGTGGTTGACCCTCAGCGCACAGGTGTCGGTGGTTGGTCCTATGGCGGCATTCTAACAAACTACGTGATCACTCAAACCCAGCGATTTAAAGCGGCAGTGTCAGGCGCAAGCTTGGGACTGGTTACATCCAACTATGGCCACGATCAGTATCAGCTAATGTATGAATTAGAATTTGGTTTGCCTTGGGAAAACCCTGAACTATGGGCAGATTTATCGCCTTTTAATAAAGTCGAAAACATCACCACTCCGACATTATGGATGGGCGGCGAGTTGGACTGGAATGTCCCTATCAACAATTCTGAGCAGATGTATATCGCAATGAAGCGTCTTGGGCAGGAAACTCAGTTAGTTGTTTACCCAGACGAACATCACGGTATTCGCCGCCCAAGCTTTCAGAAAGATCGCTTTGAACGATGGATTAGCTGGTACGACAGTTATCTGAAACCTGCACTTACCAGCGTTAGCGACTAATTATAAGTCGCTAACGAATCAGGCCATGTCGACGGTTATGATGGCGTCAGACTAATTAAGAAGAGTAAAAAGAATCTGAGCGCTAAGTTCTCACCCTAAGACCACTTATCGTTCGGACTCTTCAGCTTATTGATAGTCGCTCAACCAAGACTACGCCTACGCTTTTTAAATACTGGTCATTTGAGATTCGGTTCGCCGGTGCGAACTCTTTGATCTCACTTGCAATAAAGCTCTTTAACCTTTTCAAAATCGCGCTCTTTTGAGGCCAGAATAAAATTATCCCGCTGCGCAGCTCATTTCTTTACTAGAATTAAAAATGAATTAAATAGTTTAAAGATCTATGCCTTGATGAAACAAAGTATACCTATTAACATTGAGGGTATGAAAATAAGTCGACATTCTATGAATAACTGGTTTAAAAAGATTGGCCTAGCCAGCTTTACGTTTTTCCTCTGCAAAGGCTTGATCTGGATTGCGATTTTAGTTTGGGCGCTATTTTAAATGCATCTAATATCAACTACGACCAAGTTTTAAAACTTCTTTACTGTTCTTTAAAATTCATGACGCCGAATCTATATCGCTTGGAAATATCGACTACTTTGTATCTTGGAAGGTGAAATCGGTCGGCTCACCAACAACACCATACCTTTGCATTACCTTTTATATTTCTGTCTCTGCATCATCGGCCCCTATTTCTCCAGCCCCGGCCTCTCCACTCTATTACCACCCTTTTTTACTAAACCTTATCCCGCTATCTAGGCGCAAGCTCAAACTTTATGAAAGCGGCGACGAGTTCACAGAAAAGCAATACACACCTTATGCAGCCCACTTAACCGACGATCCGAAAGCCGACTGGGTCCCGTTTTAGTTCATCATTACAGTCTTGATTGACCGCTTCCTGTTTTGAATGGAGACAGATCTATTGGACAAAAATACGCGTATACTGGGTTCATACGCTAAGAATCGAAATAAAATGGTAATTCTCCAAACCGAAAAGTTGAGTTGGCCTCGGAAAGTTTCTGTCTTTACGGGAGTCGCCTTAATTGTACTTTCCGTTATACTCTCTATTGCCACCCTGTTTGGGGTATTGGAGCTGGAATCATTTGCTGTTTTAGGTCATAGCGGAATACGAACTCTAGCAGGCATAGCCGTTGCAGGCTGCATGGTGGCTGCGATCGGGTCTTTCGACGAATAATTGGAGAATGGAAATGTTCAAACAATCAGACTTTTTTATACTTTTGGCGGTAGCGATTTCATTCGCTGTCTCTGGCTTTCTTTGGTTCTCGGGACAGCATGAAGAAGGGCTTTTCACCGCGGTATGGGTGCCTTCCATATTATGTTTCGCGATTTACTTCAAGCTGATGGCGATCAGGGGAGCTAACTCGTGAGCCCGATGACTTTGTTTTACATTGCCATCGGTGTCTTTGGTCTTATGATCATAGGCTTGTACTTGTCTGTTCGCGAGTTTTTGGGGGCAAGCAAAAATCCCTCCAAAACGAAGGGATCAGATCCGGCCGATAAGCGATAGAACCGATAAGATTCATTTACGATGCCCTGGCTCGAACGAATGGAACTAGGGGGTCGGGGCGTTTAGTGCCTACACAAAGACAAAGCCTGCAAAGATATTTTCACAGGTTAGAAGGAAGTCGCGGTAAATAATAAACCCGTCGCGATTATAAAAGCGGATAGCTCCTAGCTTAACCGGCATTTCGCCCACTACCCCAACCCATTCTGGCAGGAATAAAACGGCGGAGCTTAATAGTCGTTGGAGGCGTTCACAGGACCAATCTGCTTGGCTCCATGCAGTGTGAATTTGTTTTGATCCTCCTCTCTTTTCACATCTCTTTTCACATCTCTTTTTGCCGCTACTTTTTATAGCCCTGCTTTTTCTTTAACTACTAAATCATCATCACCGGCAAAAATTACGCAGCCAATAATGAGGTCTCCGCATGGTCTCAATAAGAAGCTAAATCGCCAATCAGCTATATCGCAGCGTCTCACCCTCTTTCTCAATATCAAACGCGCGAATCGGCTGTATCACATATTCCCGCGTCTCCACATTCGATACAGCGATGAAATCTGCATGAACTTTCTGGTGGTTGATACTCAGTCGAATAAATCCTCGATGCCGACCGTCGGACCAAACAATTTCTTTGTTATCTGCAGCATTAGATTCATCGAAGCGTTTCAGCCCCTCATCGCCGAGCACCAATAACGAACGTGGAGAAGCCACACCTGTCGCGCCAAGCTCAAGCCCCATAGCTTCATTATTTTCATCAAATAACTGGTTCGCCCAAAAACTATGGCTGTCCCCCGACAAAACCAACAAGTCGTTAGCACCAGCTGACTTTGCTATAGTGTAAAAGCGTTCTCTCGCAGCCGGATAACCCTCCCAAGTATCGAGGTCGTCTGGTAATTCTAAATCCCCAAACCGTGTCAAACTCTTGAGCTTGTCGCTACCGGGCTTATCAAGGCTTTTCATCAGCTCTTCAAAAAAAGGTTTATTTAGCTTCGGCGAAATGGATTTAGCAATCACACTTTGATTGCCAATTAGACGCCAACGCCGATTAGCATTCACAGACTCTTTGAGTTCTGTGGCAAGGAATCTCTCCATGTCTTCTGACAGCATATTACGACGAGTGTCATCAAGCACCGATTCTTTAAATTCCCGGGCTTGCTCTGCAGTCTGTAAGTTGGGCAAATAATCCCCGTAAGAAATCTGCCGGCTACGACCAGTATGGCGACTTTCCAAGGTAATGAGGCTTACCAAATCACCAAACTTGAAGTGGCGCCAGTATTCATCCTTTGCCCCCCCAACTACCGGCTCCCTAATAGGCAGCCATTCGTAATATGCCTGCAGCGAAGCTTGCCGTCGGGCATTCCAGTCTCCTTCACCGGGATCATGGTTTTCTGCACCATTCATCCAAGGGTTGTTGGCTGTTTCATGATCATCCCAAATCACAATCAATGGTTGTTGCGCATGCATTGCCTGCGAGCTGACGTCGGTTTTATATTGAGCGTGTCGCTTGCGGTAGTCGTCCAACGTTAGAGTCTCGTGGCTGGGAACGTGAGCCCTGCCAATCCGCGATGCCACATCTGCGCCAAAACCATCAGCGCCATGTTCATAGATGTAATCCCCAAGATGTACAACAAGATCAATGCTCAAATCATTAGCAATGGCCTCGTAAACATTAAAGTGACCAAAGGCATAGTTTGAGCATGTCACCACAGCGAAGACCAGATTTTCGACATGACCTACCGGAAGAGTTTTTGTGCGGCCGATTACTGAAGCCTCATCTCGCGCACGAAAATCATAGAAATATTGCTGCCCCGGGACCAGATCCTTAACAACTACCTTGACAGTGTAGTCTATCGAGCTATCCGTTTGGACGCTGCCGGTGGCGACGATGTTAAACATTCTTTCGTCTGTCGCTACACGCCACGTTGTGTCGAGGGCTCCCTCTGAGCCGCTTACCCGAGTCCAAATAACAACACTGGTTGAATCTGGGTCGCCGCTGGCGACCCCATGAGAAAAAACAGTGCTAGGGGAAATGTTGGTCGCTGACCCTTGGCCGTTGGCCACAGGCAAAAACACTACTGCAGATGCGGCTAGAAGAGCCTGCCTTCTGGTG
>MDTF01003891.1_pt1 | contig 15685 bp, 10 predicted proteins | sample 811191 | NCBI WGS metagenome assembly MDTF01 (sample SAMN05326649, study PRJNA326480) | marine metagenome | isolation source: seawater | place: Southern Ocean | collected 2011 | reverse complement strand
TCTTCTTCTGCCTCTTCTGCCGCCTCTTCTTCTGCCTCTTCTTCTGCCTCTTCTGCCGCCTCTTCTTCTGCCTCTTCTGCCGCCTCTTCTGCTGCCTCTTCTGCTGCCTCTTCTTCTGCCTCTTCTGCTGCCTCTTGTTCGATCATTTCTTCGATTATTTCTCCGATTTCATTATCTATATTTTCAAGAATATCTTGCAATTCTTCTTGATCCTCATCAATAGTTCTTAATAAAGCTTCTTTAATTAATCTATTAACTTGCGTTTGTTCATTGGTATTTAAAGATATTTCTTCATCTGATTGAATATCAATTATTGATGATAAAACTTTTAATGAAATATTACTGTCTTCATCATCATCTTCTAAGTCTTGAATAAAATCTACAACATTTTCAATAACCGATATATCAGATTTTGCGATTACATTTGCTAGCAAAGAAGAATCTTCATCGTTATCTTCGGCTCTCTCAACAGCTTGTTCGATTAACCTATTAACTTCTGTTTGCTCATCAGTATCTAAATCTATTGTTTCTTCAGATTGGATCGTTGCTACAGAAGATAAGATTTTTAATGAAATATTACTATTTTCATCTTCATCTTCTAAGTCTTGAATTAAATCAACAAGTTCTTCAATAACCGATAGATCAGATTTAATAATTATATTAGCTAACATCGAAGAATCTTCATCGTTATCTTCAGCTCTCTCAAGAGCTTGTTCGATTAACCTATTAACTTCTGTTTGTTGCTCGTCATCAAGATTGACAAACTCATTATTGTTAAAAGTAGCAACTGCTGAAAGAACCTTTAGAGATTTATTTGTATCGGTATTAGTTAGTGATTGAGTTTGAACACTATCTACTATCATTGAAACTGTTTCTTTATCTGATTTAGAAATAATTTTACTAATTACTTCTAGATTAAAAGCCTCATTAGACTCATCAGAGAGAAATTGATTATAAATTTTATCTTTGATTTCATTATTAGATTCATTATTTGAAGTAGTTATAAATGTACTGTCAGCATCAGATAAATCTGAGACTAAAATAGCTATCAAATCATTTTTAGTTTCAAAAATTTCATTAATTGACTCACCTATGCTTCCGTCGTCTGAAGCGTTTAAAACATCCGCCAGAAAGGCGACATTAGTCTCATCGCTGTTCTCTGTTATGAAGGTTATTTTTTCTTGTTTGTTAGATTTGATTGTTTGTTTTAAAATATCTATATCTGATAAATCAAGTTTCCCATCATTATTAGCATCCTGCAAACTTCCCTGGATCAATTGATCTTCTAAATTTTTTTGAATTATATTTTCATCAATTTTACTAGATTGAATAAATTCTTCAGTAGCATCCTCTAATACTTTGGTTTCAGATTCGGTAGCTAGTCTTTCTACAATTTCATTATCTTGATCGGCAGATAATACCTGCTTAGGATCAAAAAGAGTTTTTAGATTACCCTCTGAGGAAACGTTAAGTGAACCCACTTTTCCAAAACTATCTTTGGCTAAACTAACAGTAGATTTTCCATTTAATTCACTCGTTATATTAAATCTTGTGCCCCTAACATCTAAAATTAAATTTTCTGTAACAACCTTCATTGAACCGTTATCCATTTTTGCGATAACACCTGACTCAATAATTGCTCCTCCTTTTTTAATTTTTAAAAAAAATGAATTAACCTCAACATCTGATAAAATAAATTCTTCAACTATAATTGAAGATGATTTTTGCAGTAACATGGATGTATTATCGTTAAAGAGTATTGTTGCTGTGGCATTTTCATTTGTGAAAACTTCTTCATCAGTAAAAATTGAGTCATATAAATTTAACTGAATCTGTTCACCATCACTATCTGTTTTGTAAATTAACCCGTTTTTATCTGTAATTAATCCAACTTGTTCTTTTGAATAGAGATTAATTATAAAAAAAAATTGAAAAATTAAACTTATGATTAATAAATGATAGATTTTTTTATAGGAAGTAATATGATTTTTTAAATGCAGAAGTTTCATTTTTTAAAATATTCGATCATATTATTATTATCATACAATATATTAACCGTTGGTATTCTTTATTTTTCTAATTTTAAAATAAAAAACATCTTTTGGAAGTTTACACCATATGAATTTAATCAACTGCTGTATTACCCCAATCACCTGAAAATAAGCCGCTCTTCTAATAAAAAAGATAAAAATATATCACTAGAAATTTTAGAAAAAAATATACATAGGAACTATTTGGATATTGAATATTGGAATTATAAATTTTTTATTGAAAACATTGATAGAAATAAAAAAGAAGAACTAGAAAACGCATTCTATAAAACCTTAGTTTTATCCAAAAATAACCCTAAAAAAAGATTAGATTTAACATATTATTTTACCAATAACTATTCCAATTTTTCGAGTCTTTTTAAAGTAAAAATTATCAAGGTAATTTTTTCAAAAAACTAAACGTAGTATTTAGTGAATTAAATAATTAGATATTAGTTAAATGACATTTAGTAAAAAAAAAATTAAAATCTTGAGGCTAGTTGCTTCAATAGATCCAAAGTATGGCGGTCCACAAAATGGGATCATTTCATCTAATACACAATTAATAAAAAGTGGATTTAAGATAGACATGGTTGCATTTGATCCAAAAAAATTAATCAATAAAGAATATAAAAATATAAAAATTATAAATTTTAAGTCATTTATAGGAAAAAATTATAGATTCAGTTTAAAGTTCTTTTTTTGGTTGTGGAAAAAAAGAAAAGATTATGATTTTTTTATAGTACATGGACTCTGGCAATTTAATTCTCTAGCAGCTAGATTATTATTAGCTAATAAAAAATATTTTGTATTCACACATGGTCAACTAGACCCTTACTTTTCTTTAGAATTTTTTAAAAAAATTAAAAAAAAAATTTACTGGTATTTAATAGAAAAAAAAAACTTAATTAAATCTCAAGCAATTCTACTTACATCTAATGATGAAAAAATTAACTTAAAGAATACTTATGTTAATACTAATAAAATTAAAAAAAAAAATAATAAAATATGGGATAATAAAGAAAAAATTAAATAATCAAAAATGTGTAAATATTTTTCAATCAAAGTTTTCATTTTTAAATAATAAAAAATTCTATCTTTTTTTAGGTAGATTTCATGAAAAAAAGGGGTGTGAAACAATCATAAATTCTGTAATCAAATTAAAAGATAAATTTAATAGTAAAATTCTTTTTTCTGGCCCAATAGAAAATTATTCATATTTTAAATTTTTAAAGGAACTTGTGAAAAAAAATAATTTAGGTGATACAATTTTTTTTTCAGGTCCAATCTATAAAAACTTAAAATGGGGTGCAATTTTGTCATCAAGAGGAATGCTACTAGCATCACATGGCGAAAATTTTGGTATTTCAATTGCAGAGTCTTTATCGCAGAGTAAGCCAGTGTTAATCACAAATAAAGTAAATATTTATAAAAATATATCAAAGTATAAAGCTGGCATGGTATCCTCAAATAACATATCAAGCTTTAGTAAAAAACTTCTTAAATTTCAAGAATTAAATTTAATAGAGCAAAATAAAATGTCAAAAAATGCTTTAAAATGTTTTAAAGATAATTTTGATATTTCTTCTCATACAAATAGCTTAGCTAACTTACTAAAAAAAGAATTTGCAAAAACAAATTGATATAATTAAACATTGGATTAACTTTTTTAAAATTAAAGGAAACATATGAAAGTAATTTTTAAACTATTAAAATGTATTTTTAGATTAAATTTTTATCGATCATATTTAAATAAAACTTCTCCATTATTTGAGCTTGAAAAATTAATAAAAAATTTGGATAATATAAAGACTATTGTCGATATTGGTTCAAATAAAGGTCAATTTTCTGTGTTAGCAAGATCTTATTTTCCTAATGCAAAAATTTACTCTTTTGAACCTCAAAAACATACCCTGTCTACTCAAAAAAAAATTTTTTTATATGATAATAACATAAATTTTTTTCAAATAGGATTAGGTAACGAAAAATGTAATAAAAAATTTTATATCACAAATAGAGAAGATAGTTCTTCATTTCTAGAACCAGAAAAAACTACAAATACATACAGGGTAAAACATTTTAAAAATATAAAAATAAACAAATTAGAAAATATCATTAGTTTGAATCAATTTAAAAAAAAGGTTTTGATTAAATTGGATGTTCAGGGATTTGAACTTGAGGTTTTAAAGGGGGCTAAAAAACTACTTAAGAATGTAGATTATATAATTACTGAATTTTCTTACCAAAAGATATATAAGAAACAAGTAATTGCAAATAGCTTAAGCTTATTTTTAAAAAAAAACAATTTTGTAAAGATGAAAACTGTAAATATTACTAAGCTTAATAACAAAATATTTCAATCAGATACTTTATTTAGAAAAAAAAGAAAATGATGTACAGCATATATGTAAGAGGACGTGGATGGGCTTTTCAACTAGCAGACTCATTAAATAAAAAAAATAAACTTAATTATCTTATTACGTCATATCCAAAGTTTATGGCTAGAAAATATAATCTTCCAAACAATAAAACAAAATCTATTTTTTTTATAGATCTTTTAACAAGACTTTTAAATATCATTCAAAAATATTTGAAAAAAATAGATATTAATATCCGACCTAATTTTATTGTAGATGCATTAACCGATCATATTTATAGTTTATTTTATATAAATAATGCGGATTATTATATTTTGGGATTTGGTAGTTCTACATGCAAAATAATTACTGAGGCTAAAAAAAAAAAAATTAAAACAATTTATTTTTTGAATAATAGTTCTCCAGCTTTTAGGGAAAAACTTAAAGAAGAATTTAAGAAATTAGATTTGATGCAAAATTATATAAAAGAAGATCCTTCAATTACAAAAAAAATAAATTTAAGCATTCAACAGGCTGACTATGTAGGATGCATATCATCTTTTCAAAGAGAGACTTATATTAATGAAGGAATACTGGATAAAGAAAAAGCATTTACCACAATAATGGGTGTTGATACATCCATTTTTTATCAAAAAAAAATACATAATGATAAATTTATTGTTATTGGAGTGGGAAATGATTTTGTTAGAAAAGGATTTAAATATCTAATTGAGGGATTTAATAATCTTAAGTTGTCAAATTCAGAATTATGGCTTTTAGGTAATCTTGACAAAAACCAAATAGGTAAAGTATGTAAACTTGAAGACAATAATCTTATCTTTAACTCAATAAAAGAATTTGATTTGCCAAAATTTTACAATCAATCTTCTGTTTTTTGTCTTCCCACATTAGAGGAGGGAGCACCAGCAGTGATCTCACAAGCAATGGCTTGTGGTTTACCAGTAATTTTAACTAAAAACTGCCAAGGACCCGATATTATTGATAATGGCAATAATGGTTTTATAGTTAATGAAATGGATGCATTAAGTATATCCAAACAAATAAAATATTTTTATGATAATCCAAAAAAAAGATTGGAAATGGGTATCTCTTCAGCAAAATATGCCAAAGAAAAACTTTCGTATGATGCGATGACAAAAAATATAACCAATTTTATCGAAACTCAAGATCATTAAATACTTTATAAGTAACTATTTAAAAGTAAACAATCGAAGTATTTTTTTTGGGTATTTGTAAAAAATATTGAAAATAGGTATTATAATTTTTTTATATTTTTTTCTTTTTTTTTCATCTAAAGAAAATTTTTCTGGATCTGTAAATAAATTTTTAGGATCTTTTAGATCAATTATTAGATGTAATCTATCATCATTACCTTCGTTTTTAATTTGGTGTGGAAAACTGTAATCGCCATAAAAAAGACCCCCTGGGATCCACTGATAACTTTCATGGCATAAATTACTTTTGCATTGATCGTTTACAATAAGAGGTAGATGTAATCGACTATTACCATATTCCATAGACTCATCCCAATCTCTGTGCCAATTAATATTTTTTTTTGCTTTTAATGTTGAAAAACGAATTCTTCTCGGTTTACAGTTGTACTTTTCCAATAACTTTTTTATTACTTCGTGAGTATATGTAAAATTACTAATTATTTCTGTTGGTGCCGTGTTGATATTGATGTCTTTTGTAACTGTTGTTGCATTGCCCGTCTCTGAGTAAAGAGAAACTACTTGCCATCCACCATCATGATCAATTCCTATACTTGGATGATTAATTTTAGTTAGCTTATTTTTTGCTTCGTTGTATTCTTCTAAAATCTTTTCATAATTAAAATTAAAATCAATTCGATAAGTAAAATTTAAAGAAAATATTTTTGATATAATTTGCCAAGGTTTTAACATTTTAATAAATTAATTAATAAAATTAATGTTATTGTTAATAATATATTTAGACCATAAATAAAAATCAGATTTCTGCATAATATTTAATTTATCAACTTTTATATCAAAATTTGATGCAATTTGTAATTGATTCATATCAAAACTGAATTCTATATATGTAGGTTTAAAAATATTTTTTGTTTTAGATATTTTATCAAAATTTAGTTTTTGGTTCAGATAATTTCTTAAAGAAAGCTTATTTACTAATGTGGAATAATTAAAATCTAACATTTTTCTTTTCTCAAAATGATCTATTAAATTTTCATTTAAAAAAGGGAATATCACTTTTGAAGTTTCACTGCATGCATCAACATAAATTATAGATTTATTCATTGCGCAACAAAAATCATAATGTATTCCTCTTTGTAGTGCTCGCTGTAGAGGAATATCTTTTAATGATAAAAATTTTTCAAAATGACAATTAAGATTAGCATAACCTTTAAGCTTAATTGTTGATCCAGGAAAATTATACATGTAATCAGGTCTTAAAACATCCCCTAATTTACCCATTACATTCCAAAGTGTCGTTGGAATTATCTTATTTAAATATGTTTTTCCAATAAATTTTTGTATATAAAACTTTTGCAACTCCCTTCTACTTGGGATGTGACCCATATAAGCATCGTTACCCATCCCATCTATAAAAACTATGTCAGAGAACTTAAAGTTGTTTTTTATACATGTATCTAATATCATGAGAACAGACAAGCCAGCGGGATCCATAACTGGTTCTTTAATTTTTTTCAAAATATTTTCTAGATTTAAAAATTCTAACTTTTCTGACGTAAAATAAACATCAATGCGAAGTTTTTTGGCAAGGTCGTCAATTATTTTTTTTTCATTATTATTTGTTATAAATGACACATAAATAGCATCTATATTATTATGTATTAATCTTGAAGCTATAAAAGTTGAGTCTTTTCCACCAGAAAATAAAACAACTGGTTGTTTATTAGTAGATTTTATTTCCTTTAAACCATTATCAAATATATCAATCCAATCATTATAATCATTATAAAGCTTTGAATGGAGATATTCTTTGTTTTTATAGTTATTAATTAATTTTTCCTCTAGGAAATTTGAATCAATTTCAGTATCTCTATATTTCCATTTGACAATTGATTCATTAAATTTAGCAAATCTATTTTGCAATATTTCTAATAAGATATTGGGATCTTTTTGTTTTGAATTTAATGTATATTGCATAATTTAATATCTTTAGTTGTATTAGTTGAATAATATTGATTATTACAAGGCAATTTTAAATTTTTTTAACCATATCTCAAATGTAATAATTGAAAATAATAATTCTAACTCTGAATTTGAAGACTTATCAACATTTTTCCAAATTCTTATAATATTTTTAAAATTATATAAATCATTTGATTTTATCTGTGGAATAATTTCTTCCTCAATAGATTCTCTAAAATGATTACTTTTTAAAATTTTTTTTAAAGGAAATGAAAACCCACTTTTGGGTCGGTAAGAAAATGACTTACCAAAATATTTTGCTGATATATTTTTTAAATATTTTTTTGTATTTTTGCTAATATTTGAGAAATACGAATAATCATAATTTGATTTTGCTAAATAAGAAAGAGAGTATTCGACCAAATTATTATCTAAAAAAGGGACTCTACTTTCTATAGAGTGTGCCATAGACATTTTATCTTGCCTGATAAGTAAGTCATGCATATATGTTTTCATTTCATAAATAAGACTTTTTTGCTTGTTTGGTAAATTAATTTTCTTGATCATATTTCTTCTAGAATCTAAACCATTTATCAAATTTATTTTTGGGATAAGATTTGAAATGTCTTTAAATGAATTAACAGATGATAATAAAATAATGATATCATTTAAATCTAAACTTAATATCTTATTAAATTCAAATATTTTAAATTTTTTATTTATAATACTTGAGGGTATGATTTTTCTTTGCAACAAGTTATTTAGAAAATTAAAAAAATTTAGCCTAGTAAATCTAGGATATCCACCATGAACTTCATCTGCACCATCTCCAGATAAAAGTACTTTAACTCGAGATTTAGCTAGTTTTGCTAAATTAAAAATACCCACCGAATTAATTTGGCTAAGTGGTGCTTCAAAAGACCAGATTGAATTAGATAAATCATTATAAAAGTTTTTATAATTAAATTCTGTGGAATAATTGACCAAATCAAGATCATTAATAACTTTTTTGATGTAAGGTTCCTCAGAAAGATTTTTTTCTTTGAATAAGATAGAAAATGTTGCAAGTTTTTTCGTAAATTTTTTTGCATATAGTGTTATTAACGAGGAGTCTAAACCTCCTGATAGCTGACATCCAAGATTTACATCAGACATTAATTGACTTTTAACTGATAATTTTAATTTTTCTTCTAGTGTTACTAATTTGTTATCTTTAGAGTCAATTTTTTCATTAAAATTTTGGAAATCAAAATAAGTATTTATTTTTATATGATTATCCTCAAATACCATAAATTCACCTGGGGCTAATAAATTTACATTGCTAACAAGGGTATTTGGGGGTGCTAGGTATTTAAAAATAAAAAATTCTGAAAGATGTTCTTTATTTAATTTAAATTTAAAGTTTTTAATTGCTAAAAATGATTTAATCTCAGATGAAAATGAAAAAAAATTTTCATTAAATATGTAATAAAGAGGTTTAATGCCAAATCTATCTCTTGCTAAAAAAATTTTATTTTTTCTTAGATCTATAATAGAAATTGAAAACATTCCATTAAGCTTTTTCAAAGTGTATTCTAATCCATATTTTTCATATAAAACTAAAATAATTTCAGTGTCCGTCTTGCTTCTAAAGTTATAATTTGGATCAATTAATTCATTTTTTAACTGGAAAGCGTTATATATCTCTCCATTAAACATAATATAAATTGACTTATCTTTATTGGACATAGGCTGATGTCCATTTTTTGTAACATCAATAATACTTAATCTATTAAAGCCTATTCCTCCATTGAATTTAGAAATATTAGCTTGTGTGTTAAAATATTCTATATCATCTTGACTATATGAAGCTGAGAATTTTTCATTAGAAGAGAATAAAGCTAAACCACTGTCATCGGGTCCTCGATGCTCCTGTAGCTGCATCATTTTTTTAATCATAAATGGATCAATTTGATCCAAATTTTTATTAATATACCCTACAAATCCACACATTTATTTATAATTTTTTTCATTATTTATACATAGACTAATTATTACTATATACTAAATAAATTACAAAAACTTAAATATTAAAAAATATTATTCTAGAGTTTTTTACTAGCAATATTTTAAATAATTTTTTAAAGATGATATTTTATTCTGTTTATTAAATTTTCTTTTACAAATTTTTTAATTAATAATAAGATTAATTTCATTATAGATAAAATATTTTATAAAAAAGATGAAACATAAAAAAATCCTAATTTTTAGAGTCTGTAGCCTTGGTGATTTTATACATGCAACTCCTGCAATAAAATTAATTAGAAAAAAAAATCCAGGAGCTAAAATTTATTTTTCTTCACAACAAAAAAAATCTGTAGGCTTTGTAACACCTAATCTATTACCTTTTAAAAAAAAGATTATAGATGAATTTATATTTTATAATAATAACTATTTTTCATTTTTATTTTTTTTAATAAAAATTTTTAGAAAAAAATTTGATAAACTTTATTATCTTAATGAATTTTCAAATAAATCTAGAGAAAAAAGAGATTATATATTTTTTAAGATATGTAGAATTAAAGAAATGTTTGGTTTTGACTTAAAAGGTAAAAACACAGAAGGAGAAAGATGTGATTATATTAAATTTAATGAAACGTATTATCTGTGCCACACAGTAGATAAGCATATTAAAAATAATCAAATTTCTTACTCTGATCTTTTTCAAAACAAAAGAAATATAAAAGAAAAATATATAACTATTTCAATGGGTGGCAGAAATATTGAAAAAACTTGGAAATTTATGAATTGGGTAATATTAATTCAAAAAATAGTAAATAGGTTTCCAAATTTAAAAATTAAAATAGTTGGCTCTAAAAACGAAATATCCAATGCAAATATAGTCTGCAAGATTAACAATAAACAAATAATCAATATGTGTGGAAAAACTACTGTGAAATCTCTTTTTAGATTAATAAATTCAAGTCAATACCATATCTCACATGATGACGGAACTATGCATGTTGCAAGTGTTTACAGTATACCAGGTATGGTGATTTTTGGACTTACTGCTCCTAAAGGTAAATGGTTCCCATTAAATAAAAAACAAAGAATATTTTACCCTAAAAAGAATATTAATGAAATTAAACCAATTAAAGTTTTTAAAAAAATATTTAATGATCTCAACAAATTAAAATAGTTTAAGTGATACTCGTATAGAAGAACTATAATTAATTTAAAATTTATTATTTAGTTTATTTTATTAACCCAATATTCAAGAAGATCTTCTAAAGTTTTTTCTATAGGTATCTTAGGTTCCCATTCCGTTAAGTCAGTTAACTCAGTTGAGTCACCATGTTGATAGTCGATATCAATGGGTCTATAAAATGGCTCGTGAATTTTCTGTTTAACATCTTTAAGCTTACTAACTTCAATAAGTTTATCTGTAAAAAATTGCATTTTCCTTGGTGTGTCTCCACAAACATTGAATATTTTTCCATCACACTTTTTATTTATCATTGCTAAATAATAAGCATTTACCGTATCTCTCACATCAATCACCACCCTAACTGTTTCTAAATTTCCAATTAATAGAGTTTTATCTTGAAGGCCTTTCATCATTCTTGCAACTTGAAACGCATCAGATGAAATAGAAAAATTTTTTCCCCTTCTGGGTCCGGTATGAGAAAAAGCTCTAGTGATAAATCCTTTAATTTTTTTATTTGTAATTCTTTCTTGCATATAGAGATCAGTAGCAGCTTTTGAAGAGGCATACGGGTTAGATGGTAAAATCACATCTGTGGTTTTTATTTTTCTTCCATCTCTGCCTGTATTTCCATAAACTTCAGATGTTGAGCAAAACATTAGATTACAATTTGGTTGATTGTCTGAAACACATTGTATTAGATTAGCAGACCCCATTACATTATTTTCCATTGTACCAATAGGATCCAAAAAACTAGTAGGTGGATGTGACTGTGCTGCTAGATGAAAAACTCCATCAAATTCATTTTCTTTAAATATATTATTTAAGCTTCTTAAATTTCTTAAATCAGAATAAACCCATTTTATTGAATTATATACCTCATCACTCAAAACATCCCTAATATCATTCTCTCTACCATTACTACACAAAATTAATCCATAGACAGTATGTTTGTTCTTAATTAAAAGCTCCGCTAAATGAGGGCCAGCAAATCCAGTAATTCCTGTTATTAAAAAGTTCATAAGATTAAAATTTTAATTGTACAATCATGTATATCTATAAAGGTCTTTATGAATAGTGCAAATAAAATAACTTAAATATAATTTTTTTATCTTTGTCCAATTAATTGCGTGGAACTAAAATTTTTTAATTTCTTTATAATTTTTACTGTTCCTCCGTTATCTATTATTGTCTTGTAACCGGCTAATTCTTTAGCTTTGTAATCAGATCCTTTAAACAAAATATCAGGTAAAATCTTAGTGATTATTTTTTCAGGTGTTTTTTCTTCAAAAACTTCAACACCATCAACACCTTTAATCATTTTTAAAAGACTAATTCTTTTACCTAGTTTTATCATTGGTCTATTCTTGCCTTTGATTTTTCTTATGGAACTATCACTATTTAGAAGTACGATTAATTTATCACATTTTTTTTTAGCATCACTTAAAAGATGCAGATGACCTGAGTGCAACACGTCAAAGCAGCCATTAGTTACGCCAATTTTAAGTTTTACTAATTTCCATAAAATAATTTTAAGATCAATATCAAGATATTTATTTTCACAAAATTCTTCTATCATCTTTTGAAATTCAGTGAACGATAAAACTGCTGTATGTTTTTTTTGAACTACTTTTATACAGGCTAAAGATGCTATCTTTAATGAATTAACCAAATCAATATTTTTTGATAACATGTATGAGAATATGCTGATAAATGTATCTCCCGCCCCAGTAACATCATAAACATTTATATCTGCTTGTGGAATTTCTATTTTTTTATTATTTCTTAATAATACTGTTATTCCTTTAGATCCCTTGGTTACAATAAATGCATCAGTGTTTGTTTTTTTTAGTAATTTAAGAATTGAATTATTGTTAAATTGTAATTTTTGATATTCAAAAAATTCATGAAATTCCTTTAAATTTGGGCATATGAAATTAGACCCCTTATATACTTCAATATTTTTATTTTTAGGATCTGTAAAAATTGGTTTTTTTTTATCTTTAAAGACTTTAATTGAACTCTTAATTAAATTATCTGTCAAAAAACCTTTTGAATAATCAGATACAATCAATGACTCAAATTTATTAATATTTTTTTTAATAAATTGAATAATGTCTATTTCATCTTTTTTTTTCAGTTTTGAATAAGTCTCGTCATCTACTCTACAAAATTGATGGTCATTTTGAACTATTCTTTTTTTTATAGGAGATGAATAATCCTTATTTGAGATAATTTTAAATTCTATTTTATTTTTACTTAATAATTGTTTAATTTTTTTTGCAGTCAAATCATTTGACAACTTTGAAATCAAAAAAGGGGTGCCTCCTATAGATTTGATATTATTTGCAACGTTAGCAGCTCCACCTAATAAATTTGTTGATTTTAATGTCTTTAAAACTGGCACTGGTCTCTCAGGTGACATTTTCAAAATTTCTGTTGATTCAAATATATCTAAAAATATATCACCTAAGATTAGTATTTTTTTTGATTTATTTTTTTCCATAAGCTTAACTTGTTTATTTCTAATCAATTACTTATTTAAAATATAGAATATATTAGAAATTTTCTACAGTTATATTATTTGAACCACTAATGGTTAACGTACCACTTCCAGTTTTTCTTAATTTACCTTTGTCTTCTCCTGAACCAAATCCAATGATAGTTCCCGCCATTGTTGTGTCTGTTGATTGATTAACATTTAAGGTTGCTCCACCTCTAACCCTCAATGTTGTATTAGAACTTCCAATAAAAGCTCCAATTGTTTGTGTTATGTTTTGTACTATAAATAATTCAGCAGAGTTTTGTAAAGTTAAAGCTCTTCCAGATGTTAAAGCATTATTTATATTAAGCATTAACATACCTGCGCTAACTGTTGTTCCTCCAGTATATGTGTTTGCACCTGACACTTTTAATCTTCCAATACCAGTTTTTGTAACACTTCCAGATCCACTAATTACTCCACTATATTCACTTCCATGTGTTGCTCTATGTCTAGTTCTAATGTTGTTTATTGTTAAGTTACCACTTCCTAAAACTACATTACCTCCAGTTGTTCCACCACCTACTAAAGCTCCGATTGTTTCATTATTTCCATTTAGATTTAATGCTACACCACTTGTGTTAGCAAGTTCAACATGGCCTGTATCAGCTAAAACACCAGCTGCACCTAGAATAATTGTACCTCCATTAATAACTGTTCCATAGTTGTATGTGTTTGCACCTGATAATGTTAAATTTCCACTACCACCTTTAATAAGCTGACCATATCCCTTGATCACTCCAGCAAATGTTGTGTTAGCAGATTGGTTTATTGTCAATTTACTTAAAGTGTTTGAGTCTACATAAGAAATAAATACTTGTGCATTGCTACTTGAGCTAGACAACTTAGCAATCGTTTGAGCTACACCCGGAAGTAAATTTAGTCTTCCAGTTCCAATTATAACTTCTGAATCTGTAGGTATTGAATTATTACTCCCAATTATCAGACCACTAGTGTGATTATTTTTGTTAATCGTTGTGGTACCAGCCCAGTCATTATTTGAATTATTTAATGTTAAGCTTCCCTTACCAGTTAAAGCAAAATTTCCTGATCCACTAATAACACCACTAAATACTGAACCAATTCTTGAACGTCCTTTATTTGCAGATGGATTGACTGTTAAATTTCCACTTCCCATAACAACATTACCTCCAGTTGTTCCACCTCCTATAAGTGCTCCTATTGTTTCATTGTTATCATTTAGATTTAATGCAACACCACTTGTGTTGGCAAGTGAAACTGAACCAGTATCACTTAACACACCTGCAGCACCTAAGATTATTGTTCCTCCATTAATTATTGTTCCACCAATATAAGTGTTAGCCCCTGACAGTGTAAGATTTCCACTACCTGTCTTAGTTAAACCACCACGACCATATATAACGCCTTCAAATTCAGTGTTTGATGACTGGTTAACTGTTAAAATACTACCATAATTATTTCTATGAAGTGATATTCTTGCATTTGCACTTGGGCCAATTAATTTAGCTACAGTTTGAGATACTCCACCATGTAACTCTAAAAATCCATTAGTTCTTATTGTAAGTTCTGTCCCATCAGGAAGCACTCCATTATTAGTTTTTAAATTTATACCACCACTATTTATTATTGTTGCACCACTATAACTGTTGTTAGCATTTGTTAATGTGATTGAATGTGTACCAATTGAGCTAATACCACCTGAACCACTTATTACACCATTAAAACCTAAATTACTTCCATTAGGTCTCCAAACAGAATTAATGCTTAAATCTCCACTTCCTAAAACAACATTTCCTCCAGTTGTTCCTCCACCATCTAATCCACCGATAGTTTCGTCATTACCATTTAAGTTTAATATAGCACCATCAACATTTGAAAGAACTACTCCACCAGTGTCAGCTAAAACACCACTTGCACCTAATATTACAGATCCAGCTGTTATAAAAGTTCCACCTCTAAATGTATTTGCACCAGACAGTGTAATATTTCCAGCACCTGCTTTAGTAAATTTACCCCATCCACCACTAAAAGATCCAGGTCCAGCAATAACACCACCGTAAGTTAATGTTGTTGAAGCAGCTGTATTTATTATTCCATTGTATGTTAGTGTAATTCCTCTTTTTGTGTTTAATGTGAAAGTAGCAGTAGTATTTAAAGTTCCGGTTCCACTTGCTAAGAAATCAATGTTATCAACATCAGTTGATCCTGGAACTGCACCAAGTGCTCTGTCTTTGTTTATACTTAATGTTCCAGCTAATATTCTATTTGAACCAGTGTGTGTATTAGTTCCAGATAAAGTTAAAGTACCAGCACCAGATTTAGTAATTGTTCCTGATCCAGCAATCACACCAGCGTAAGTTAATGTTCTAGAAGCATTTGTATTAATAATTCCATTACCAGTTAAAGCAATTCCTCTATTAGCATGTAACGTAAAT
>MDTF01015998.1_pt1 | contig 15687 bp, 14 predicted proteins | sample 811191 | NCBI WGS metagenome assembly MDTF01 (sample SAMN05326649, study PRJNA326480) | marine metagenome | isolation source: seawater | place: Southern Ocean | collected 2011 | reverse complement strand
TCAAGAGATGAAAGAAAAACACGGCGCCGTCAATCTAATCTCCAAAGGCAGCTCTTTAAAACTCTGTATGGTGGCAGAAGGCACTGCCGACTGCTATCCTCGTTTTGCACCCACTATGGAGTGGGATACAGCTGCAGGGCAGGCTATTTGTGAGCATGCAGGGTTTGAGGTGATGGATTGGAAAACTAAAGAGGATATGTTGTATAATAGAGAAGAATTGTTGAATCATTGGTTTTTGGTAACGAAACTATGATATAACTATTTTTTATGATGCATGCAAGAAAAATAGACAGACTGGCAGTTTAATTATAATTAATGAACAAACCAATAATACCATTGGTGCAGGTATGATTTTAAGCTAAAAAAATTGTCAATTATTAATTATAAATACAATATTGTATTTTTTTAATAAATATAAACTAGATGAAAGTATCAAAAAAAAGACTGAATGGTCAAGTAAAAGTAAGCGGGGCTAAAAATAGTAGTCTTAGATTGCTAGCAGCTTCATTGTTATCTGACAAAAAAATAATTTTAGAAAATTATCCTTCTCAGCTTTTGGATGTAATAGTACATGAAGGAATGTTAAAAGCTCTTGGTAAACAAATTCATCATGTATCTGACGATTGTGTTCAAATTAATGAAGTAAATCAACAACCTATTACTCAACTAATTTGGAATGAAAGATCCATTAGAAATACTTTATTAATTTTAGGTGCTTTAACTGCTCGTTTTGGTAAGGGAAAAGTACCACTACCTGGAGGATGTAAGCTTGGTGAGAGAAAATATGATCTTCATGTTTTAGCACTTGAAACTTTGGGAGCTAGAGTTTGGGAAGAAGGTGATTATTTATGCGCAGAGGCTAAAGGAGGACGTCTAGTTGGCGCTGATATAAATCTCTCCATGAGGTCAACAGGTGCAACAGAAAATTCGATACTAATGGGTGTGCTTGCATCCGGCAACACTAAAATTTTTAACCCACATATAAGACCCGAAATTATAGACCTCATTACCATGTTAAACAAGATGGGGGCTAAAATAAAAGTTTTTGGTCAACGCTCAATTGAAATTGTAGGGGTTGATTTTTTGAATGGTGTTACTCATAGTGTGATTCCTGATAATATGGAAGCCTTAACGTGGGCTATTGGATCTGTAGTTACTGGAGGTGATGTAGAGATTTTAAATTTTCCTTTTGAACATTTGGAAGTGCCTCTAATTTATCTTAGAGAAAGTGGAATGAAGTTTTATAGAGGTGAGAATTCTTTAATAGTAAGAGGTGGAGAGCCTTACCCTATTGAAATTAGTACAGGGCCTTATCCAGGAATAAATTCTGATATGCAGCCCTTATTTGCAGTTTATGGTGCGCTCTCTAAAGGGGTATCCAAGGTAATTGACTTGCGTTTCCCTGGCAGGTATGGATATGCAGAAGAACTTTCTAAAATGGGGTTAAATTATAATGTAAAAGGTGATATGTTAGAGATTATTGGAGGCACTCCTTTTAAAGGTGGTGTAAATGTGAAAGCACTTGACTTAAGAGCTGGAATGGCATTACTTCTCGCTGGTTTAACCTGCGAGGAGCCAATTACAATTGAAGATGATTGGCAAATTTTAAGAGGATATGAAAATCTTGATATAAAACTAAAAAAATTGACATCTTGAGATTAATTGATTTTTATACTTTAATTAAAAGCGACATCAACTTAATTGGTGGTAATACTTTTGTTAAGAAGTTGTTGAGCATGTGTTTTAATATGCAATTACGATTAATTTTAAATTATAGGCTAGGTAATTATCTTCATCTCAATCGAAATTTTGTTTATTCTATAATTATAATGTATTTAAAAAGAAGGCAAATATCTTCTTATGGTTGCGATATATCTTATTTTTCTAAAATTGGGAAGCATATAAGACTTCCACACCCCTTGGGTATAACTATTGGTTCTGGTTGTGAAATAGGAGATAATGTTATGATTTGGCAAAATGTAACTTTGGGAAGTCTTGGAAATAAAGAAAAAAAATATCCAAAGTTAAAGAACGGAGTAAAAATCTATACTAACTCAGTTATTGTAGGTGACATAGTTATTGGCAAAAATTCTGTTATTGGTGCAATGAGTTTTGTCAATAAATCTATTAAAGCCAATACTATATTTTATGGAAGGTAGAAAATACCCAAATTTTATTCTGGCAGGAATAATGAAAAGTGGCACAACATTTTTGGATACTAGATTAAGAAATCATCCACAAATTAAAATGCCTGAAAGATCTATGAATTATAGTTTTTTTGACAATGATGAAATCTATAACAAGGACAAAAGGTTTTACCAAAATTTATTTAAAGATTATGATTTTGATAAATATATAGTAGGTCAAACTTCAGCAGATTGTGCTTTTAACAAAAACTCTATTAAAAGAATTAAAGATTTAATTCCAGATTGTAAGTTAATATTTATAATAAGACATCCAATTGATAGAATTAATTCATTGTATTGGCACCAAGTTTCTATGGGTAGAGAGTTTTATTCTATTGAAAAAGCACTTAAAAAAGAAAGTTACCGTACTAAAAAAAATTATTACTCTTATAAACATTATTCATATTTGGCAAGAAGTCAATATGCAAATCAATTCAAAGAAATATTTAAACATTTTAGAGAAAAAGACATATTGATTATACCTTTTGAGGATGTGGTAAAAGATCAATTAAAGTTTCTTAATATAATTTTTAAATTTTTGAAAGTTGAAAAAATTGATGATATAAATAAAATAATAACAGGTTTTGAAAAAAATAACAAAGCTAGGTTACCGTCATATATCTTCGTGGCCAAAATTGCATTTTTAATTCAGAAAATTGGTTTTTTAAGAATAAGTAGAATTTTTTTAAACAGATTTAGAGTTGAGACTAAAACACCACGAATCAGCAATAATTTAAAAGCAAAGCTAGAGATTATTTTAAAAGATGACATTGCCTTTTATAATTCTATAATAAATAAATACTAATGAAAAATACATTTATTAGGGATGTTTTAAGTGTATTTAAGTCTAGAGTAGCTATTATATTTTTCAACCTTATTAAAGTGGCTATTATAGCGAGAGTTCTTGGTCCAGAATTGAATGGTCAAATAGCGATCATACTCGTATACCCAAGTTTATTTGTTGTGATGGGAGGCATGGGTATAAGAAAATCTTCCGCATTTTTAATTGCACAATCTCCAAATTTAAAACAGAAAATTTATAAATCTATCTTACAATTTTGGGTTTTAACGTCAACAGTGTGTGTGTCTGCATCTATATTATTATTGTTGTATGCAAATACTATGAAGCTTGATAATATTATAATTTTTTTGGTAGTTATTCCTATTGTTTTTTCTTTGTTAAACAATTACATGGCTGGAATTTATCTTGGTGAAAATCGCATCAGTGAGTTTAATAAAATTAATTGGTTACCGACCTTATTTAATTTACTATTTATTGTGCTTTTTTTAATAGTACTGGATTTTAAAGTTGAAGGTGTTTTAGTGTCTATTTTTATTTCTCAATTTCTAGTTTCATTAGTATTGATTTATAAATTAAAGATTTTTAAACACTTCTCATTTACAATTGAAAAGACGCTGCTTTTAAAAATGTTATCATTGGGGTTTTCGTTTGCCTTGGCCTTGTTTTTATTAAATTTAAATTACCGTATAGATATCATTATGATGGATCATCTTTCTAATGATTACGAAACTGGCTTGTATAGTAAGGCAAGTGTACTGACTCAATATTTATGGCAAATACCTGCTGTACTCGGGACGGTAATCTTTGCAAGAGGCGCAGCGTCTAGTGATAAACTCGAATATTCAAAAAAATGTTGTAGACTTTTTAGAATGTCTTTTTTGCTAGTGCTCTTTTCTGCTCTAATTCTGGCAGGACTGGGTAAGTTTATAGTACACATTTTATTTGGAACTCAATTTTCAGAGGCTATCTTTATGATATATGCAATTTTACCTGGCGTGGTTCTTTTTATACTTTTTAAGGTTCTAAATAATGATATTTCTTCTAGAGGAAATCCGCTATTTATTATGCCTTCAATGATTTTTGGAATTTTGATTAATGTGGTTTCTAACTATTTTTTAATACCACTGTATGGAGGAGTTGGTGCGGCCATATCGTCATCAATTAGTTACACATTTGCCGCCATAATATTTGTAATTGGATATTCGAGATTAACAAAAATTCCACTTAGAGAAATATTTACTTACAAAAAAAATGATTTTCAAATTGTTTTTTCATCCTTAAAATCTTTAAAATTGATAAAATAATGAAAATTGAATATAATTTTAATTTAAAAGATTATAACAGTTATCAAATTGAATCTGTTTGTAAAAGAGCTTATTTCCCTGACAACGAAAATGATATTTTAGACTTATATAATGCTAAAAAAGAGTACATACTTCTTGGTGGTGGATATAATATTATTTTTTCACAGGAATATTATGACAACGATTTTATAATATTTAACGGCAATTTTAATAGTTTAAAAATCGATACAAATTCTTCTGTAATTAGCGCCGAAGCTGGAGCTACGATTCTTGATGTTAGCGAAATTGCAGAAAAGCACAGTTTAAAAGGTGTTGAGTTTTTTTATGATATACCTAGTTCTGTGGGGGGGGCAGTTGTTATGAATGCCGGCACAAAAGAAGGTGAAACCCAAAACATATTAAAAAAAGTACGTTATTTAGATCTTGTTGATATGGTAATCAAAGAAAAGATTAAAGAAGACTTAGAACTAGAATATAGAAATAGTTTTTTTCAAAAGCAAAAAGACAAAATCATTTTAAAAGTTTGGTTTCAATTAAGCAAAGGAGAGAAAGATATTATTAGAACTATAATGGAAGCTTCAAAAAAAAGACGCTGGGAGCGACAGCCAAGAGAGCTGCCAAACGGTGGGAGTGTTTTTAAAAGACCACCTGGACGCTTCGTAGGTCCAATGATAGATGAATTGGGCTTAAAGGGCTTTACTATTGGTGGTGCTCAAATCTCGAAAAAGCACGGTGGATTTATTGTCAATATCAATAATGCAACAGGATTGGATATTCTTAAAATAATAAAACATACGCAATCCAAAGTAAAAGAGTTCTTTAATGTTGATTTAGAAATCGAACAAAGAATTATATGAAAGTTTTATTTTTAATAGCAAACTACGGTCAAGGTAGTGGAGGTCATTACCATTCATTAAATCATATCTCAAATGCCCTTAGGAATGAACTAAACGTTAGTATTGTATCGATTGGTAGTAAGGAAAGTCCTTTATTAAAAAAAAATCCATTTTTCACAAAGCATTTATATTTTAGTAAACTCAGCCAATATTTTAATTTTAAAAAAGAATTTAATTCTTTTTTAAATGAACTTAAACCAGACGTTTGTCATTTTTTTGATACAGATTCATTAAACAGTGTTTTGTTAGTGAACTCCCTAAAAAACATTCCGGTTGTTCTAAATAAATGTGGGGGTCCTAACCCGACACGAAATAAATGGCAATATGTTAACAATTTAATATTATTTAGTAAAGAAAATTTTGATTTTTTTAAATCAAGAGAATCTTTATACAAAGGAATGAATGTACATTTAATTCCTTCTAGAGTTAAGCGAGTATCCAATGAAAACATCTTTGATCATCCAGAAAAGAGAGACAATTCAGTAATTACCTTTGTAAGAGTCTCAAGATTAGGAGGGGCTTATGAGAAAACATTATTGGATTCTTTTAACCTCATAGAAAGGCTACAGCATGATACTATTAAAGTGCGATTGATCGTTGTAGGAAGAATACAAAATATAGAACGATTTGAAGTATTGAAATATAATGCTTTAAAAAGAGCGTTGCCTGTAACCTTTATCACAGATAAAAGAGCAACACTGGGGGCAAGTTTTTTATATCTGTCTGACATAATTATTGGCACAGGAAGGAGCTTAATGGAGGGGTTGTCTGTAAATAAACCATGTATGGTTCCTGTCAAAAATAATGATGTACCTGTTTTGTTAACAAATGATAATTTTAATAGTTTATTTAGTACAAATTTTTCTGAAAGAGGTGTTTTAAATAGCGACAAAGAACAGTCATATACACTATTAAAAGAAGCAATTAGACAGAAGGCAGCGTATAACAGCTTGTCACAGTATTCTAAAGAGATTTTTGATTCAAATTTTGATATTAGTCTCGCTAAAACAAGATATCAAAATGTTTATCTTAATATAAATTCAATAAAGTCAAAAACGAGTTTAAGATCAAAAAATAAAATGTATCTAATAAAAGAGTTGTTAAACTTATTTAAAGGAAAGTCTTAAATGGGAGAGCTAATTAAATTATTTTTTATGAGCCCTTTTTTAGCATTCTATAATGGTGTTAAGCGCATTAATACCCCACAAGTAAAATTGTTTTTAATTTTATTTTTTGGTTTTTTTGGAGCGACTATCTTATTTAATGAGGGCACAGACGGTTTTAGACATAGTATAAATATTGAAAATCACTATTACGGCCTGTCTGTTGGGGATTTTTTCAATGAACTTTTTTTGTTATTTCAATTTATTCCAAGCCCAGGAACTAATGATGATCCATATTTACATATTCTTTCATACCTCGCAGGTCTTTTTAATTCGCCAAGGGTTCTTTACATATTAGCTTCTTTAGTGTATGGCTATTTTTACATTAATAGTTTGTATTATGTAAGAAGTTTGATTAAAAACAAATTTAATTTTTGTATTACATTACTTTTCTTGTCTCTGATATTTATAAAAGGATTTGAGGGGATTAACTCCATTAGAAACTGGACCGGACAGTGGTGTTTATTTTATGTTGTTATCAAGTATATTGTAACTAAAGATAAAAAAACATTGTTTTTGTTGTTATTACCCCCCTTTATCCATTTTGCATATTTGTTTATTTCAATTCCTGTGATTATTAGTATCTTTTATTCAAAATATAGAAAAGTTTTTTTGATTATTTATTTTGTTTCGTTCGCTTTTTCAAGTTTAAATATTGCTGACTACGCCTTAAATTATTTTGAGGCGGGGCTATTTCAAAATAAAACAGAAACATATATGCAAGATGTTGAAGAAATTAATATGAAAAGAAATGATTATGAAACTACTGCAAGTTTTCATAAATTATATGCCTATGATGCTTTTACATTTTACATTCAATTTTTATTTATTTTAGTATTATTATTTTATGATAAATCATTAAAAAAAATTATTGAAAGGAAGGGGTTATTTGTTTTATCATCATCGGCACTTCTATTGCTGTCTTTCTCAAATATTGCTGTATTGATACCTTCATTATATAAAAGACTTTATATGAATGCAAATGTATACATAATTGCATTTCTTCTGTTAATGTATGCAATCACCCTAGAGTACAATTCAAAATCAAAATTACGTTTCGAGTTTTTAATTAAACTGGGGCTTCCTGTTTATTTCTTTTTCTTTTTCATGCAGCTTAGCTATATTACTGAATTTGCTAATGTAGCAACTATTCTTCCTCTACCAATAGGACTTTTTTTCTTCCTTGATGAGATCAGTATTAAAATTTTGGTAAAAGAAATTTTAGATATATTTTTTTAAGTTGAAAAGAAATTAATTTAAACTATAACAATTTTGAATAAAAAAATCTTATACATAGCAGGAGCAGGTAGATCTGGGTCGACATTGTTAGACATCACATTAGGCAACATGGATGATTGTTTTAGTCTAGGAGAGTTAAATTTCTTTGTTGAAAATGGTATTTTAAAAAATGAATACTGCAGTTGTGGCAGTAGAGTTTTGGATTGCTCATTTTGGGGAGTTATTGTCTTTAAATGGAATAAAGAAAGAAGATTGCCAAATGAGTTGTTTGTTGATGTTCAGTATAAGCTGCTGCGAAATAAAAGGTTCTTTATAAACCTGTTAACAAAACCATCGTATTATGAAGATTATATACATGATGTAAAAAAACTATATGACGTAATTTTTAAAGAATCGGGTAATAATATCTTAATAGATTCTTCAAAAAACGGAAACTACATCAAAATTTTAAAAAAAATTAACCAAGAAGTAGAGGTAGTTCACTTAAAAAGAAAGTTTTCAAGTCGTAATAAATCTACACGTAAACATTTAAAACTTAATCCAAGTCAAGGAATTGAAAAAGAAATTAAGCCAATGAGTTTTTATTATTCCTTTTTGACCTGGTTTTCTGATAATTTTACAGTTTGGTTTCATTCAGCTGGTAGAAAAAAGACAAGAGTTTATTATCACGATTTCATACTTAATCCAACTCGTGTAATCTCTCAAATTATCGATATCAAAGACAATGAAAAGGAACTACTTAAAAATAGAGGACCTCTATTAGCTGACCATTTAGTGGCAGGCAGTAGATTTAGAATGCACAATAAACTTTTTATTAATAAAAAATGATTTTTAATTATAGTAAAATAGTAAAAAATATTTCTAATATTCCAGGTTGGCGTACCAATCGAAAATTAATTGTTATCGAAAGTGATGATTGGGGGAGCATCCGCATGCCTTCCAATGGTACTCGAACTAAATTATTAGATCAAGGTATTCCAATGGGACATAAAGCAAGACAACGATTTTCTAACTACGATACTCTTGCATCAAAAGAGGACTTTGAAGTATTATTTGATACCTTGAAAAAACACAAAGACATCAACGGCAATCATCCCAAAATTACCGCAGTAAGTGTTGTTGCCAATCCTGATTTTGAAAAAATAAAAGCAAATAACTTTACGGAATATTTTTACGAGCCTTTTACAAAAACATTGGACCGCTATGGTTTAAATGATGCCTTTAAAATGTGGCAGTTAGGAGTTAAGGAAAATTTGTTTGTTCCCCAATTTCATGGCAGAGAACATTTAAATGTAGCTGTTTGGTTAAGGGATTTACAAAATGGCAAAAAAAATACAATGAAAGCTTTTGAGCAACAATGTTGGGGGTACGCAAATGAGAACCTATTGGGTATTGACTATCAAGCTGCGTTTGATTTAGAATTCAAAGAAGATATTATGGGCCAAAAGAAAGTGATAGAAGAAGGCTTAAATCTTTTTGAAGAAATTCATGGGTATAAAGCTGATTTTTTTGTACCACCCAATGGGCCCTATAATAACCAATTAGACAAAACTGCAACTGATGGAGGTATTAAATACATGTCGGGCTCAAAAATTCAAAAAGAGCCACAAGGCCAAGGACAGCAAAAAACAAAATTTCACTGGTTAGGGCAAACGAATATACATGGTCAAAAGTATATTACTAGAAATTGTTTTTTTGAGCCAAGTGATCATTCTAAAGATTGGGTAAATAGTTGCTTGTCTGATATTGAATTGGCTTTTAAGTATAAAAAACCAGCCGTTATAAGTTCTCATAGAGTAAATTTCACGGGAGGTCTTGATAAAAACAATCGGGAATTTGGCAACCAACAATTAGCTATTCTTCTAAAAAAAATCACAATTAAGTGGCCTGATGTTGAATTTAAAACGAGTTCAGATCTTGGTGGAAATTTAAAATAGTAATAAAAGATAGTAAAATATTGAATATCTGATAAATTAAGAGGTGTAGATTTGAATAATTTATAGACAAAAAACATAAAAGTGATTGAACAAATAAAACAAATAGTTTTAAATTTAAAAGATATTAAACTGTCTAGAAAGATTGTCGTTATTCAATCTGATGATTGGGGAAGTATAAGAATGCCCTCCGAGACGATTAGAACATCTCTAAATAATCATGATTTAATTGATGCTTCAGATCCCTACGCTCGCTTTGATTCAATAGCTAGCTCAGACGATCTAAACGCCCTCTTCGAAGTATTAAACAGTGTAAAGGACAAACACGGAAATCCGGCAAACTTAACTGCAAACAGTCTTACAGCAAATCCTAACTTTGATAAAATAAAAGCCTCTCAATTTAATGAATACTTTTATGAATCACTAGAGGATTCTTTTGAGTTTCACAAACGTACTTCAGCTCTTAAAATGTGGGATGAAGGCATCTCAAATAAACTTTTTACACCACAATATCACGGCCGAGAACATGTCAATATTCCTTTTTGGCTTCAGAAGCTAAAAGAAGGTCACAAAGGAGTTCTTTATGCCTTTGAACATAATGTTTTCGGTGTTGATTTTAACGATCTAGGAGAAAGTCAAATAAATTTTCAAAGGGCATGGGACCAAATAGTTCCTGAAGGTGTAGATTTAGTAAATGATGCTATTCTTGAGGGTTACAATATGTTTAGTAAAAGATTTGGATTCAAATCAACAACTGCAACGCCTCCTAATTATACATGGACAAAAGAACAAGAGAAAATATTATTTGACAATGGCGTAGAAAGTTTACAAGGCATATTGAGAAATAGAATAAGAAATACCCATAATTTTAAGTATGAATATGAAATACGACATTCTGGGTTAGAAAAAAAAGTGGCTTTTCAAAGGAGAAATGTGTTTTTTGAACCAAGTATGCTGCAAAGTAAAGAAAAAAAATATATGTTAAATGTTATGTTTAAAAGAATAGGAACTGCTTTCACTTTGGGAAGACCTGTTATTATTGGAAGCCATAGGTTGAATTATATCGGCTCACTCTCTGAGGATAACCGAATCAATAATTTAAAGCTATTAAAAACATTTTTGACCCACTTGGTCCTAAAATGGCCAGATGTAGAGTTTATGTCTGCCGATCAATTAAACAGCTCATATATTAAAAATATTAAATAAAGAAGGAATGATTATCAAATTAAAACAACTATTCAAAAAGAATCCTTTCTTATATAAAATTTGGTTTTATGTAAAAATGGCAGGTGGAAAGCTATTTTTGCCTCAAAAGACACATGATTTTTTTCTGGATGGTTTTGAGCGGTCCGGCAATAGTTATTTAGTTCAATTGTTGGACTATGTTTTTGGAAAAAAACTTAAATTTTCTCATCATTTACATAACATTGCCCCAATAAAAATAGCAATGGCATTAAATTTAGATATCTGGATTGCAATTAGAAAACCCCAAAAATCAATTGCATCGTTTGTAATAATGAGAAAATTTTACGGCAATACTAATGGCACAGATAAACTCATAGATTTAATCTTAAATGACTGGATTGAATATTATGATTTTGTAAAAAGTAAATGTCCAAATGCAAAATTTATTGTTATTGACGATCAATTCAATGATACGTTATTTTTAAGCAAGATATCATCTATTTACAATCTTGAAAATACCAAGGGTTTTAAAGAAACGATAGCAGATTTTAAAATTAGTTACGAAAGATTGAATAAGAAAAAATCTTTTGAGAGAACAAACATTCCAAATGCAAAAAGGGATATAGAAAAGTCTAAAATTGAAAAAAAACTGAAAAACAACAAAAATTTTGATCGGGCTACTGAAATTTACAACCAAATAAATGAACAAATATGATTATCTTATTTGGAACAGGTAGATCTGGCACAACAGTATTTATGGAAGCTCTGTTTCGACATTCTTCCCTCGCATATTTATCTAATTATCAAGAAAAATATCCAACACGCATAGGTATCAATTATTTACGTATACTATTTGACAACGCTGTTTATCGAATATTTGGAAAAAAACAACAATCAAATAATTATAGTAATTTTGAGAGATTGGTTTTTAAAGCATCTGAAGGCTACCCTATTTGGGATTATTTATTCGGGAGTAATTATAACTTTTCTCATAGCTTTCTGTATAATGAAAAAGTAACTCCGAAAATTAAAAAACGTGTTTTAAAGTACTTTCGTTTAATTAAAGTTAAACAATTCAAGAAACAATTTGCAATAAAAATAACGGGACCTGGACGTCTAACATTTTTAGATAGCATTTTTGAGAACTCAAAATATGTTTATTTAGAAAGAGATTTTATACCAACTTTAAGCTCTTTCTTAAAATCTTCATTTTGGGCTAAAGATCAATCTAAATTAAGATGGGAAGGTCCTTACACTGAAAAAGAGCTTCACTATTTTAATCAAATTAAAAACAATAGAATTTTATCAACTGCTTTCCAATTAAAAAAAATAATTTCAGTAAATAAGAGTGAAATCAAACAATTAGGTATCGAATTAAAAGTTATTAAATATGAAGACTTTGTAAAACGTCCAATTCAAATAATGGATGAAGTTCTTCAGTTTTGTGAATTGCCTTATGATACAGAGTGCTATTCTTATATTAAGAATAATGAACTATCGAATAGAAATAAGGAACCACTTGAATATTTTGATCAAGCGGTTTTAGATAAAATAAATGAGATAGATTCTTTTTTTAATTCTTGAGTATTATGAAAACCAAAGTTTTATTTCTTATACCTTCCTTAGTAGCTGGTGGCGCAGAGCGAACTTTAATTAATATTTTAAAAAATATTGATTATCCGCTCTTTGATGTTCATCTCGTTGTAGTAGATTATAGTGGTGTTTATTCTAAAGAAGTACCAAGCCAGGTGAAAGTGCTCCCATTGTTTTCGAATACTAAATTGGTCAGAGTATTGTCCTACATTCAAAAGAGAATTAGCTTTAACACCTTTATTGTAAATCGGTTTTTGAAACAAATTGATTCTAGATACGATACCGCCATTTCTTTTTTAGACAGTAATTTTACAGACTTGTTATTTAAAATCCCTAATGTAAATAAAACAATTACTTGGGTGCATTCTTCTTATAAAACGAATCAAAATTTTTATAAATTTTATAAAAATGATTCTTATAGAAATCGATTAATTACCCATAGATATTCAAAGTTAGACACGATTGTTTTTGTATCTCAGGATGCAAAAACAGAGTTCGAGGAAATATTTGGTTCTTTTAAGAACATGCCTGTGATATACAACTTCATGGATGAAAAGAACATACATTTAAAAGCCAATAGCTTTGATGTTCAAAAAGAGGCGGAAACTATAAAATTCATTTCAGTTGGTAGTCTATTTCCAGTAAAAGGCTATGATTTATTAATATTAGCAGCTTCGAAGTTAAAAGAAATAAGCGTCAAGTTTAAAATAGATATTTATGGGCATGGCTTTTTAAAGGAAGAGTTGTTAGATTTAATAAAAGCCCATAAGCTTGAAAAGCATGTGGAGCTGAAGGGATTTGTGTCCAATCCGTATCCTTATATCAAAAATGCAGATGTCTTTATCATGAGCTCAAAATCTGAGGCGATGCCAATGGCTTTGTGTGAGGCTATGATTTTAGGGAAACCTGTTTTAGTAACCAATTGCAGTGGCTGTAGAGAGGTTGTAAATTATGGAGAGTTTGGTTTGATGTCTAACGCTAACATGGAAGATTTAGCCATGAATATGTTAACATTAATAAAAGACAAAGACTACAGAGAGAAGCTATCTTCAAAATCAATCGAGAGAGCTGTATTGTTTTCTGACAAAAGTATTATGAGCCAAATAATGCACACGATTCGATGAGAATTCTTCAAATAAACACAACCGTTAATTCTGGAAGCACAGGGAGAATAGCGGAAGATATAGGAAAGACATTAATTTCTGCAGGTCATGAAAGCTATATTGCTTTTGGATGCGGTAATCAAAATAGCGTTTCTAAACTTATAAAAATTGGAGGTAAATTAGATTTTTATGTGCATGGAATTATATCTCTGTTTACGGATCGCCATGGATTTGGTTCTAAGAGAGCAACAAAAAGATTGTTAAAGGAAATTGATATAATAAAGCCAGATGCCATTGGCTTGCATAACATACATGGTTACTATCTTAATGTTAAAATACTCTTTAAGTACATTAAAGATAAAAATATTCCAATTTTATGGACATTCCATGATTGTTGGCCATTTACGGGACATTGTTCCTACAATACTGATTGTGATAATTGTAAAAATTGCCAGCGTAAATATCCTACTTCAATTTTCTTAAATCAAGTTACCAGAAACTATAACGATAAGAAGTTGATTTTTAACAAAGTAAATAAACTACAAATAGTAACCCCCTCTATTTGGTTGAAAGATTTAGTGAAGCAATCCTTTTTAAAATATCCAATACAATGTGTCAATAATGGTGTCGATTTAAATCAGTTTCAGCATTCAGAAAATTATAAAAAATTAAAAGAGAAGCTAAAATTAAAAAACAAAAAAATAATTTTAGGAGTTGCCAGTACTTGGGATAAAAGAAAAGGGCTTTCCGACTTTACCAAGCTAGCATCATTGTTAGACTCAAACTACCAAATTATATTAATTGGTTTATCAAACAAACAAATACAAGGATTACCTGAAAATATAATGGGTGTACAAAGAACAGAGAGCATCACTGAATTAGCAAATTATTATAGTATGGCAGCTGTTTATATAAATCCAACACACAAAGACAATTTCCCTACCACTAACATAGAAGCCTTGGCCTGCGGCACTCCTGTAATTACCTATAATACTGGTGGCAGTCCTGAGTCAATTGATGCCGAAACTGGAAAAGTTGTTCAAAAAGGGGATGTTATTGGGCTGTGCAATGCAATACAGGAACTCGCTTTAGAGCCTCGAGAACAGTATGCAAAGCTTTGCCGCATGCGTGCGGAACAATTGTTTAACAAGGATGATAGGTATCAAGAATATCTAAAACTTTACGAAACTTTAACAAATTAAAATATACTTTTAGAAACAATTATATGGTCCTTCAGGAATAGCAAATCCTCTTCAATTAAAATGACAAATAGTAAATCGATTTTATTTGTAAATCAAAGTAGTGGCTATCTCATGATAGACATCATCAATTCACATGCACCTTATTATGACGAGTTGGTTTTACTAACAGGTTTTTTTAATCCTAGAGGGACCCCATTAAATCCTAAAGTCAAAATTAAATATTTAAAGAGCTATAAGCGTTCCGGGAACCTTATTAAGTTTTATTCTTGGTTTGTCTTTCACTTGCAGAGTCTCTTTTATATTTTTTTTAAATACAGAAAAAGCAAGCTTTATTTGGTGTCTAACCCGCCAATAAATGTATTTACATTTGCTATAACCAAAAGAAAATACACCTACTTGATTTATGATTTGTATCCGCAGGTATTAGTGGAAAATAACTTAATAGGGGAGTCTTCATGGCTTTACAATTATTGGATGCGCTCTAATAAAAAAATGTTTAACAATGCGGCACACGTATATACTCTAAGTGATGGTATGAAAGACCAATTAAAGTATATTTCAAGGCTTCAAGAGATAAAAGTGGTACCCGTTTGGACCCACACTACTTTTTTTAGTGACATACCAACAGCAGAGAATATTTTTATTAAAAATAATGAACTAGAAGGTAAATTTATTGTGGGTTACTCTGGTAATCTAGGTAAAACCCATCCTGTAGAAAAAATAATTGAGATTGCTGACTACCTCAAAGAGACTGAAGACATTCAATTCTTAATTATTGGTGATGGAGAAAAGAAACTTATGTTGGAGAAAATTCAAGCCAAAAAGAAACTACCCAATCTTAAGATTTTAGATTTCCAGGAAACGAAGTTGTTTCCGCATGTTTTGGCTTCCTTTGATATTGGTGTTGTTACGCTAGAGATAAACGCTACAGATTTAAGTGTGCCCTCAAAAACATTTGATCTTATGTCTGCAGGCAAACCAATTATTAGTTTAGCAAGCCATGACTCAGAGTTAGCCTCTATTGTTAAAACAAATTGCATTGGAGAGAATTTTGACCAAACAGCCACTCTTAAACAGATG
>MDTF01009384.1_pt1 | contig 15703 bp, 15 predicted proteins | sample 811191 | NCBI WGS metagenome assembly MDTF01 (sample SAMN05326649, study PRJNA326480) | marine metagenome | isolation source: seawater | place: Southern Ocean | collected 2011 | reverse complement strand
ATGGCAACAAAAAAAGCTGGTGGATCGTCACGTAATGGTCGAGATAGTGCAGGTAGAAGACTTGGCGTTAAAAAATATGGTGATCAAGTAGTTATACCTGGAAATATTATAGTAAGACAAAGGGGTACGCGTATTCATCCAGGCGAAAATGTTGGCATGGGTACAGACCACACCTTATTCTCTTTAATAAAAGGCAAAGTTAAATTTAAAAAATCAAAATTAAACAGGACTTTTGTTTCTGTTGTCCCTAGTTAAGCATATAAATAACCCAAGTTATTTATATTAAATATCTACAATGAAATTTTTAGATCAAGCCAAAATCTATATTAAAGCTGGTAATGGTGGTTCTGGCTCTGCAAGCTTCAGACGGGAAAAATTCGTTGAGTATGGGGGTCCTGATGGTGGAGATGGTGGAGATGGTGGCTCTGTCATTTTTGAATCAGAAACAAATCTAAACACATTAATTGATTTTAGATATGCTCAACACTTTAGAGCAGAGAATGGTTATATAGGAACTAAGAGAAAAAGAACTGGTGCGGGTGGTAAAGACTTAATAATTAAAGTTCCTGTAGGAACGCAAATTTATGAGGAAGATAACAATACATTAATTTATGATTTTACAAAAAATAAAGAAAAATATTTAGTAGCTACTGGTGGGAATCACGGTTTAGGAAATGTTAGGTTTAAAAGCTCAACAAATAGAGCACCAACAAAAAAAACGAATGGTAAAGTGGGAGAAGAATTTTGGGTTTGGTTGCAATTAAAAGTTATTGCTGACGTGGGAATAATAGGTATGCCAAATGCTGGCAAATCAAGTTTGCTCGCAGCTATAACCCGTGCAAGACCTAAGATAGCAAATTATCCTTTTACTACTATTGATCCAAATCTTGGTGTTTCTTATTACGATGATAAAGAAGTTACACTAGCAGACATACCTGGCTTGGTAGAAGGTGCGCATGAGGGTACTGGCCTAGGAGATAAATTTCTACGCCATATTGAAAGGTGTAAAATGTTATTACATTTAATCGACTTATCGGAGGATAAACTTGCTGAAAATTATCTTAAAGTAAGAAATGAATTATCTAAATATGATAAAATCTTAGCTGAAAAAAGAGAAATTATTGTGTTTAATAAGTCTGATTTATTTGAAAAAAAAGAAATAGAAAAAAAATTAAAAATTTTTAAATCAAAAATTAAAAAAAAATATGAAATAATTTCAGTTATAGCCGATAAAAATTTGATTAATTTAAGAAAAATATTATTAAAAAATGCAAATAGATAAAGCGAAGAAAATAGTTATAAAATTAGGTTCATCTACTATTGTTGATAATAAGGGTAAGTTTAAAAAAAAATGGCTTTTAAGTTTAATTCAGGATATTAAAAAATTGAGGAAAAATAATCAAGAAGTGGTTATTGTTTCTTCAGGCTCTATTGCACTTGGACAAGCATATTTAAAAATTAAAAATAAAAAAGTCAAACTTGAAATGAGTCAAGCGGTTGCTTCGGTTGGTCAAATTCATTTAATTAATGAATTTCAAAAACTTTTCGAGAAAAATAAAATTAAAATTGGTCAAATTTTGATAACACCAGATGATACAGAACAGAGAAGAAGAGCATTAAATGCTAGAAGAACATTTGAAAATCTTTTTAAATTAAAGGCAATACCTGTTGTTAATGAAAATGATACTACGGCTACTTCTGAAATTAAGTATGGGGATAACGATAGATTGGCTGCAAGAGTGGCACAAATAGTGGGCGCAGATTTACTTATAATTTTATCTGATATTGATGGATTGTACGAAAGAACATCAAATAAAAAAAGTTTAATAAAGGAAGTGAACATTATTGATGAGAAAGTTCTTTCCCTAGTTGATAAAACAATTAATACTTATGGTTCAGGTGGGATGCTTACAAAATTAGAGGCTGCAAAAATTTGCATGAACGCTGGTTGTAATATGCTAATTGCTAATGGAAAAAATTTTAACCCTATAGAAAAGATTATAAGTAAAAAACTATATACGTGGTTTAAACCAAAAATTTCTAATTTAGACGCTAGAAAAAAATGGATAATAAGTTCGCTATCTTCATCAGCTAAAATTTATATTGATCTAGGAGCATCTAAAGCTTTAAAATCTGGAAAGAGCTTATTGCCGGCTGGAATAACTAAGATCTCAGGCAATTTTAAAAAAGGTGATAACATTGTTATTGTAGATAGTAATAATATTGATATTGCGAGAGCTTTATCTTCTTTTACTTCTGAAGAAATTAATAAAATCAAAGGTTTACAGAGTAGTCAAATAGAAAATATTCTTGGCTATGCAAGTAAATCAGAAATAGTACACAAGGATGATATTGTAATACTATGAAAAAATTAAAACAAATTGGTGTTAATGCAAAGAAAGCTTTCACTGTACTTAATAATTTGGATGAAAAAAAAATTAACAAAGTACTTTCAACCTACAATCAATTTATATTAAAAAATAAAATACAAATCCTTCGAGAAAATACAAAAGACTTAAAAAATACGAAAAAAAAACATCTTATAGATAGACTGGTATTAGATGACAAAAGAATAGACGCTATAAGAAGCTCTATTAATGAAATTTTAAAATTTAAAAGCCCCCTAAATAAAGTCACAGAAGAATGGAAAAGACCAAGCGGTTTAAAAATAAAAAAAATAACAACGCCAATAGGCATAATAGGCGTAATTTATGAGAGTAGACCTAATGTAACAGCTGACGTTTCTGCTCTATGCTTAAAGTCTGGTAATTGTGGAATATTAAGAGGAGGGTCTGAAGCCTATAAGTCAAATAAGATATTGGCTAATCTTTTCAGAGAATCTTTAAAAAAAAATAATATTGATCAAAATTGTATTCAGTTTATTGAAGACAAAAATAGAAATGTAGTAAATTATCTTTTATCTAATATGTCTGAATATATAGATGTAATCATACCAAGAGGTGGTAAAGAACTTGTAAAAAAAGTTCAAAAACTTTCTAGAATACATGTGATTGGACATTTAGAGGGTCTTTGTCACATTTATGTAGATAGTGAGGCAGATACAGCTATGGCTACAAAAATAGTTGCTAATGCTAAGATGCGGAGAACAAGTATATGTGGGGCTGTCGAAACGCTACTGATAGATTCTAAGTCAATAAAAAAACATGCTGTCCCAATTATTCATAAATTAACTTCATTGGGTTGTGAGGTTGTTGTAGATAAAAAAATTAATCACATATTTAAAAATAAATATAAACTAGCAAAAGAAATTGATTGGAAAACAGAATATTTAGATGCAAAAATTTCTATTAAATCTGTTGATGGAGTAAATGAAGCTAAAAATCATATATTAAAATATGGAACGATGCATACTGATGCTATTATTACTAATAACTCTAAAACAGCAGAAATATTTTTAGATGGCATCAATAGTGCGATTGCTATGCACAATGTTTCTACTCAATTTGCAGATGGTGCTGAATTCGGTTTTGGAGGAGAGATTGGAATTTCAACAAACAAATTGCCACCGAGAGGCCCGGTTGGAATTAATCAATTAACGTCGTACAAATATATAGTAGCTGGAAACGGGATTATTAGGTCTTAATCAAAATGGTTATACCTAGAGAGAAAAAAATTGGAATTTTTGGAGGAAGTTTTGACCCTCCACACAGAGGACACTTAGCAATATCAAAATTGGCAATAAAAAAATTATATTTAGACCAAATTTATTGGTGTGTAACAAAAAAAAATCCACTTAAAAATAAATCCTTTTTTTCACTTTCTGAAAGAATTAAAAAAAGTAAACTTATAACAAAAAAAGAAGAAAAAATTAAAATCAAATTTTTTGAAGATAAAGTAAAATCAACTAATACTATAGATTTAATAAAATATTTAAAAAAAAAAAATAAAAAAATTTTTTTTTTCTTAATTATTGGCTCAGACAACTTAATTAATTTTCATAAATGGAAAAGTTGGAAACTTTTGCCAAAATTAACCAAAATTGTTGTATTTTCTCGAAAGGACTACGATAGAAAAGCCAAAAAATCTGTTACAATGAAACAAGTGAAAATAATAACATTCATTAAAAACAAACCTATAAATATTTCTTCTTCACAAATTAGAAGAAAATTATCATAAAACTTAATGGAGATATCAAAAATAAAAAATAAAATCGAGATAATATTAGATGATAATAAAGCTAAAGATATTGTATCAATTGATCTTAGAAAAAAATCTTATATTGCTGACTATATGATAATTGCTTCAGGAACCTCTTCTAGACATCTACAGTCTTTATCAGAAAATTTAGTTTCAGAGCTTAAAAAAATTGGAATATATAATTGTAGAATTGAAGGTCGAGAAAGTAATGACTGGAAACTTGTAGATGCAATAGATATTATAATTCATATTTTTCACCCTGAAAAAAGAGAATTTTATGATCTCGAAAAAATGTGGTCAGAACCTTTGCCAAAAGAAAAAGTTTTATTATGAAAAAATTAAACTCTACAATTTTACTTATATTAATTAATATTTTATTAAGTAGTAATTATCTTTACTCAAAAAATTCAAACGAACTATATGAAAAGATAGATTTATTCAGCGAAGTTCTAGAGACTATAAAACAAGAGTATGTCGATGAAGTTGATCAGGCAGAAGTTATGGATTCTGCTATCAATGGCGTCCTACAATCTTTAGACCCTTATTCTGCGTACATGAGCCCAAAATCATTTAAAGGCATGCAAACTGATACCAAGGGTGAGTTTGGTGGACTTGGTATTGAAATAGCTATGGAGTCAGGTGTTATAAAAGTGATTGCTCCAATCGATGATACTCCCGCAGCAAACGCAGGTATTAAATCAGGAGATTATATTGTTAGAATAAATAATATACAGGTTCAAGGTAAGTCATTAACTGAGGCGGTTGAACTTATGAGAGGGCCTATAGGATCAGAAATAAATTTAACTATTAGAAGAAAGAATAAAAAAAAAGCTTTAGAATTTAAGATTAAAAGAGCCATTATTGAAGTTAAATCAGTTGAAGCAGAAATAATTGGCGAAAAAAAAGAAATTGGCTACTTAAGATTAAAATCTTTTAATGAAAATAGTGACAAACAACTTTTTAAAATTATTAATAATTTTGAGAAAAGAAATAAATTAACTAGTTATATTCTTGATTTAAGAAATAACCCTGGAGGACTACTAAATCAGGCTATAAGTATAACTGATTTTTTTTTAGATGATGGTGAAATAGTTTCGACCAAGGGAAGGAAGATAAGTGAAACTAGAAGATTTTTCTCAAAAAGAGGCGACGGTATTAATAAAAAACCTCTAATAGTAATCACTAATAATGGTTCCGCTTCAGCTTCTGAAATAGTTTCTGGAGCTTTGAAAGATCATAAGCGGGCTATTATTTTAGGTGAACGAACTTATGGAAAAGGGTCTGTTCAATCTATTATACCTCTGAATAATGGTGGTGGCATAAGACTAACAATATCAAAATACTATTTACCTTCTGGAAAATCCATTTCAGAAGTTGGTGTTTTACCTGATATTTTTGTAGAAGAAATTGGAGATAGTTTTAAGATTAATACTGAGACAGATAATCAATTAAAATACGCAATTGATTTACTTAAATCTTAGAGATGAACGGTAAAAACCTACCGCTTAGAACTTGTGTTGGCGTAGTTGTTCTTAATTCAAAAAATGAAGTTTTTGTTGGAAAAAGAAAAGATAACCTTTTCGATAAATGGCAAATGCCTCAAGGTGGTGTAGAGCCAAACGAGACTTTGCTTTTCGCTATGAAAAGAGAATTATTAGAAGAAACCAGTATAAAAACTATAAAAGTATTAAAAGAATTTGATCAATGGCTTGAGTATGAATTACCAAAAAATTTAGTTAACGAGATTTGGAAAGGAAAATACAGGGGTCAAAAACAAAAATGGTTTGTTGTAAAATTTTTAGGTAGCGATAATGAAATTAATATAAATACAACATATCCAGAATTTATTGAATGGAAATGGATAGAAAAAGAAAAGTTACCAAAACTAATAGTTTTTTTTAAAAAACACGTCTACGAACAAGTGCTTGTGGAGTTAAAAAAAATTATTAACTAATTTGCTGAAGAGTTTCTAATTTGTGACTTAAAATATATTTTTCCTTATCCTTAATTTCTGAGCTCTGTAAAAGAGCTTTAGAATCTAAAATCATTTTTTCTATATTTTCTTTCGTAAGGTTTTCTAATTTAATCACAGTTGATGTTAAGATTAAAAGCTTATTTTTAAAAAATTCTACAGTTCCTTCCTCCGTATAATATTTCTCAATATTATTATCTAGTTCTACCTCAATAAATCCTGGTCTTAAAAAAGTTACTAGTGGAATATGATCTTTTAGAATTGTCATTAATCCTTCGTATGCAGGTATAATTACTTCTCTGACTTCTGTGTTTATCAATGTTTGATCGGGACTAATTATTTCTAAATTAAATTTTTCAGACATTACTATTTCGCATCTTGTGACATTTTCTCAGCTTTTTCTACTGCTTCTTCAATTGATCCTACCATATAAAAGGCAGATTCTGGAAGGTGATCATAATCGCCTTTGCAGATTGCATCAAACCCCTTAATAGTTGACTCTAAATCTACTAATTTTCCAGGAGAACCTGTAAAAACTTCAGCTACAAAAAAAGGTTGTGATAAAAATCTTTGTATTTTTCTTGCTCTAGCTACAGTAATTTTATCTTCTTCTGACAATTCATCCATACCTAAAATCGCGATAATATCTTGTAAAGATTTATATGCTTGTAGTGTTTGTTGAACTTCTCTTGCTACTCTGTAATGTTCTTCACCTACTATTCTTGGGTCCAGTATTCTTGAAGTGGAGTCTAGCGGGTCAACTGCTGGATAAATTCCTATCTCAGCTATTTGTCTTGATAAAACGGTTGTGGCATCTAAATGCGCAAATGATGTGGCTGGCGCAGGATCTGTTAGATCATCTGCTGGTACATAAATAGCTTGAACAGATGTTATTGAACCTTTGCTGGTTGATGTAATTCTTTCTTGTAAATTGCCCATATCCGTTGCTAAAGTAGGCTGATACCCTACAGCTGAAGGTATTCTACCTAGTAAAGCAGAAACTTCTGAACCTGCTTGAGTAAATCTAAAAATGTTATCAATAAAAAAAAGTACGTCTTGCCCTTCTTGATCTCGAAAATATTCTGCTACAGTCAATCCAGTTAAAGCAACTCTGGCACGTGCTCCTGGTGGTTCGTTCATTTGTCCATATACTAAAGCTGCTTTGGAGCCTGCTCCATCGGGTTTTATTACTCCAGACTCTATCATTTCGTGATAAAGATCATTTCCTTCTCTTGTTCTTTCTCCAACTCCAGCAAAAACTGAGAACCCTCCGTGAGCTTTTGCAATATTATTTATTAACTCCATAATAGTCACAGTCTTGCCAACACCTGCTCCTCCAAACAAACCCACTTTTCCACCTTTGGCATAGGGCGCTAAAAGATCTATAACTTTAATTCCTGTAACTAACATTTCTGTTTCTGTAGATTGTTCGGTAAATTTAGGTGCTTGTCTATGAATTGGCCATTTATCTTTAGTCTTAACGGGACCTTTTTCATCAATTGGTTCGCCAATTACATTTATTATTCTTCCTAGTGTTTCTGGTCCAACTGGTACTAATATCGGCGCCTCAGTATTAGTAACTAAGTCACCTCGTTTTAGACCTTCTGTAGAATCCATTGCTATAGTTCTTACGCTACCTTCACCTAAATGTTGTGCAACTTCCAGTATTAATCTATTTCCTTCATTATCAACTTCTAATGCCGTATAAATTTCTGGCAAGTCGCCATCAAAACTAACATCGATAACTGCACCAATGATTTGAGTAATTTTTCCTTTTTTATTCATAATTATAAACTTTCTGCTCCTGATATTATTTCAATTAATTCTTTAGTAATTACCGCTTGTCTACTTCTATTATAATTAATAGTTAATTTATTAACTAAATCACCAGCATTTCTAGTCGCGCTATCCATTGCTGTCATACGAGAACCTTGCTCGCTAGCTGAATTCTCTAAAAAAGCTTTAAATACTTGCGTTGAAATATTTTTTGGAAGTAGGTCTTCAAGAATTTCATCTTCATCTGGTTCAAATTCATAAAAAATATCTTCATTTTTTTTAGATTCGTTTTTCATTTCAGTAGGAATTATTTGTTGTGCCTCAGGTATCTGAGTAATAACATTTTTAAAGTTATTAAAAAATAGAATACATTTATCAAACTCATTCTTATCAAATAAATCTAAAATTATTTTTCCTACTTGATTGGCTTCGTTAAAAGAAATTTTTTTTTTATTTTTAAAACTTAATTTTTGAATAATATATTTTCCATATTCTCTCTTAAGTTGATCGTGCCCTTTTGAGCCAACTATAATAATTTTTAAACTTTTGCCTTCTTTTAATATTTTCTCAAAAAACTTTTTTGCTAATCTACATATGTTTGAATTAAAGCCTCCACACAAACCTCTATCTGATGTCATAACTACACATAAATGAATTTGATCTTTACCCGTACCAACTAATAATTTTGGGGCATTTTGGGGGTCACTTATAGACTCTGTTAAATTTAAAATTATATTTTTCATTTTTTCGCTATATGGTCTTCCTCTTTCAGCACTCTCTTGTGCTTTTCTAAGTTTTGCAGCTGCTACCATTTTCATTGCTTTAGTAATTTTTTGTGTAGATTTAACACTAACAATTCTTTTTCTCAAATCATCTAAACTAGGCATTATTTTTTATTTTTTTTGTACTCTTCTATTGTTTTAATTAAAGAATCCTCAATATCTTTTTCTAATTTACCGGTTGTTTGAATGGTTTCTAAAATTTCACTATTTTCATTTTTAATTTTTTCGAGAATATCTTTTTCAAAATTTTTAATTTGGTTTAACTCTACGTCATCTAAATATCCTCTTACTCCTGTAAAAACTGAGATAACTTGTTCCGCGACGGTTAGTGGGGAGTATTGATTTTGCTTTAGAAGCTCTGTCAATTTTGAACCACGATTTAAAAGTTTTTGTGTAGATGCGTCAAGATCAGAACCAAATTGAGCAAAAGCTGCCATTTCACGATATTGAGCAAGTTCTAATTTTATTGAGCCAGCAACTTTTTTCATTGCTTTTGTTTGTGCTGCAGATCCTACTCTTGAGACTGACAATCCGACGTTCACAGCTGGCCTGATACCTTGGTTAAACAACTGCGTTTCTAAAAATATTTGTCCATCAGTAATAGAAATTACATTGGTTGGTATATAAGCCGAAACATCTCCAGCTTGAGTTTCAATTATGGGTAAAGCAGTTAGAGAGCCTCCGCCATTAGCATCACTTAATTTTGCAGCTCTTTCTAAAAGTCTACTATGTAAATAAAATACATCACCAGGATAGGCTTCTCTGCCTGGTGGTCTTCTTAACAATAAAGACATTTGTCTATAGGCCACCGCTTGTTTAGAAAGATCATCATAAATAATCAAAGCATGCATTCCATTGTCTCTATAATATTCGCCTATAGTGCATCCGGTATAAGGAGCTAAAAATTGAAGAGGAGCAGCATCAGATGCAGTTGCTGCAACAACTGTTGTATATTTCATTGCGCCCGCATCTTCTAAAGTTTTTACTATTTGAGCAACAGTTGATCTTTTTTGACCTATGGCAACATAAATACAATAAAGTTTTTTCTTCTCATCGTCAGACTCGTTTATTGTTTTCTGATTAATAATTGCATCTATAGCAACTGCTGTTTTTCCAGTTTGACGATCGCCAATAATTAGCTCTCTTTGACCTCTACCAACTGGGATTAATGTATCGATTGCTTTTAAACCTGTTTGCATTGGTTCGCTGACAGACTGTCTAGGAATTATTCCTGGTGCTTTAACTTCTACTCTTTTTCTCTCAATTTTTTCACTCAAATTTTCTTTTCCATCGATAGGATTTCCTAATCCATCTAAGACTCTTCCTAAAAGTTCTTTTCCAACAGGTGAATCTACAATCGAACCAGTTCTTTTAACTGAACTACCTTCTTTAATTTTTCTATCATCGCCAAAAACAACTATTCCAACATTATCACTCTCCAGATTAAGCGCCATACCTTTAGAGCCATCTTCAAATTCCACCATCTCACCAGCTTGAACATTGTCAAGACCAAAAACTCTTGCTATACCGTCTCCAACTGATAGGACTTTTCCTATTTCAGATACTTCGGCTTTATCTCCAAAATTTTTTATTTGTTCTTTTAAAATTTTAGTAATTTCTGAGGGATTAATTTGCATATTATATTTCTATCATTGTTTGTTCGTATTTTTTTAATTTATTTTTTATAGAAGTGTCAACCATGAGACTTCCTATCTGTATTTTTAACCCACCTATTAAATTTTCGTCTATCTTGTAATCTAAAGCAACTTGTTTCCCAATTGATTCTGATAGCTCTACGTTTAAATTCTTAATTTCATCATTTGTTAATTTTTTGGAAGAAGTTAAAAAAGCTTTTATCTCTCCTTTTTGTTTTGAAACTAAAGTCAGAAAATTTTTAAAAATTTTATTTAAAAAAAAAATTCTTCGTTTTGTAACTAAGATGGATAAAAAATTTTTTGTTACATTTGACAAATTCATTTGCGTTGAAATTTTATATAAGGTTTCTAATTGACTTGATTGAGTTTGAGTTGGATTATTTATAAAATTTTTAAAATCTTCGCTATCTGCATAAACCTTAGAAATTTCTGAAATATCTTTTTCTACATTTTCTAATACTGAATTTTCTTTTGCAAGTTCGTATAATGCTAAGGCGTATCTGTTTGCTGCTTCAGTTGAAAATGACTTATTTGAACTCAATTTTATACTCCAAGTTTAGAAATTTGATTAAGATTGTGGTTTCCTACCATAAGCTTAGGTGTCGATCAAGATGATTAGATTGCGCTAAGCGAAGTTAATAGGATCAACATCAACTGTAAGTTTTATTTTTTTAGATATTGTTAAATTTTCAAGAATTTTTCCCACGCTTTTTTGAATTAAAGTGTTTTTTTTTGACTTTAATAAAAGTCTAGTTCTGTATTTCTTTTTTACCCTAAATATAGGGGAGTCAACTGGACCTAAAACTTCAATTTGATTTAAAGTGCTCAATTTTTTTTTTATCTCTTGTGCGGCTCTAAAGCTATCCTCGCTGGTGCTTGCTGAAATAATTAGTGCAATCAGCCTTGAATAAGGAGGTAGATTTTTATTTTTTCTAAGAATCAGTTCATTGTTTAAAAATTTTTCAGGATTATTTTCCAAAACATCTTTTAGTGTTTCGTTTAATGGTGTTGCTGTTTGGTAAATAATTGTTGATTTTTTAGAAAATCGTCCTGCTCTCCCACTTAATTGATTATAAAGTTGTATATTTTTCTCAGTTGTTCTTAAGTCATAGCCCATACCTGAAAAATCTGCATCTACTACAACTATACAATTCAATTTTGGAAAGTTAAATCCTTTTGAAATTAATTGAGTTCCTACAAGAATATCTATTTCGTTTGTTTCAATTTTTTTTAAAATAGATTCTGTCTCACCTTTTTTAGATAAAAAATCACTTGAAAATATTTTAATATTTTTATTTGGAAAAATAAATTTTAATTCATCAAATATCTTTTCGACTCCTGGACCATACATGCGAAAATCACATGTACTCGTGTTTGGAACACACTTTTTTTCTTTGCTAACTTTAATTCCACAATGGTGACAAATAAGTTTATTAATAGACTTATGATAAGTTAGATAAATCGAACAACTTGAGCACAGGTGTTTAAAACCACATTTCTTACAAATTAAAAATGGTGCATACCCTCTTCTGTTTAAAAAAAATAGAACTTGTTCTTTTCTCTCAAGATAATTTTGAACTAAATTAATGGCCTCATCGGCAATAAATTGATCATTTCTGAGAGAAGCATTTTCAAGATTAATTACTTTAGTATCTGGAAGTGGAAAATTACTAAAACGATTAGGTAGTTTTGTATGATTATATTTTTTATTTTTTATATTATTGAATGTTTCCAGCGATGGAACAGCTGAGACTAAATGAATAGGTATATTTTCAAAAGAGGCTCTTGATATAGCCATGTCACGTGCATGATAGATTATGCCTTCATCTTGTTTGTACGATGGATCATGCTCTTCATCTAGTATGATTAATCCTAAATTTTTAAAAGGTAGCAATAATGAAGAACGAGCACCGATTACTAAGTTTAAGTTATTTTTTATTACACCCTGCCAAATTTTTCTTTTATTTTTAATTCCTATTTTTGAATGCCAAATCGCTGGTGTAAAACCAAAAAAATCTTCAAACCTATCTTTAAATTGATTTGTTAAAAATATTTCAGGTAGTAATATGAGTACTTGTCTACCTTCATTCAAGACTTCTTTTACTCGCTCAAAATAAACGATTGTTTTTCCTGAGCCTGTAATTCCTTGTAATAATGAAACATTAAATTTTTTTCCAAACTTTTTTAAATCTTCTAGACTTTTTTTTTGATCTTTATTTAATAAAAATTTAACTTTCTTTTTTTTTGTTTTTTCTTTTTTATTCTCTTCAATTTTAGTAGAATTTTTTGTGTCACCTAAACACATTTTAAGTACCATACCTTTTGAAGTTAAATTGTAAGCTGAAAACCAATTAATATAATCTATCAAAGTTTTGTTAATTTTAAAATTTTCTATTTTTTTTTCAATTTTTCTTATTTTAAATTTTTTTAAAGAAGGTTGAATTTTATCCCATATTACTCCTATTTCTTTGTTTTTTCCAAAAGGGACTATGACTATGTCACCGGGTTTTAGGTCTTTTATTAAACCAGATTCATATGTAAAGGGGAAATTAAATATTTTAGGAACTAAAACAGGAACTTTCATTTTAAAATCTTATAGATGTTATATCAATTAAAAATGAATTGCTCTTTTATCAACTGCTAAAGCTGCTTCTTTAACTGCCTCTGTGTGGGTTGGATGAGCATGACATGTTCTCGCTATATCTTCAGCGCTTGCTCCGAATTCCATAGCTAATGCCATTTCAGCTATCATGTCTCCAGTGTGGGGACCAATCATATGAACTCCTAAAACTCTATCTGTTTTAGTGTCAGCTAGTATTTTTACAAATCCATCTGTCTCATTGTTAACTTTCGCTCTCGAATTTGCAATAAATGGAAATTTACCAACTTTATAACTTATGTTTTCACTCTTAAGTTGTTCCTCTGTTTTGCCAACAGCAGCAACTTCTGGAGATGTATAAATTACACCAGGAATAGTGTTGTAATTAACGTGGCCTGCTTGCCCTGCAATAATTTCTGCTACAGCTATACCTTCTTCTTCTGCTTTGTGTGCGAGCATAGGTCCTTTGATGACATCACCTATTGCATAGATATTATTTAATGAAGTTTGTAATTTTTCATTAACTTCAATTTTTCCTTGCTTATCTTTTTTAATTCCTATTTTCGTTAAATTTAAGCCTTCTGTGTAAGGTTTCCTGCCGACTGCAACTAAAACTTTATCACATTCTATCCGTGTTTTTATTTTGGTTTTATTGTTAATATAATCTACAATAACTTTGTCTGCTACGTTTGTTACTGCAGTTACTTTATTATTCAATTTAAATTTTATTCCTTGTTTTGTTAGTATTTTTTGAAACTCACTTGAAACTTCTCTATCCATTCCTGGTGTTATAAAATCTAGATATTCTAAAACTGTAACATTTGAACCTAATCTTGACCAAACCGAACCCATTTCTAATCCTATATAACCACCACCTATTACGATTAGCTCTTTAGGCACATCGGTCAAGGAAAGTGCCCCTGTAGAGGATACTATATTTTTTTCATCTATTTCTATGTCTGGTAGAGATAGGGGAGCTGATCCTGTCGCGATTACAATATTTTTAGATTTATATGATGTTTTTTTTTCTCCTTCATAAACAACGACATCTTTATTAGAAAATAAAACACCTTTTCCTTTGATGTAAGTTACTTTATTTTTTTTTAATAAAAACTCAACACCTTTAGTTAAAACTTGTACTGATTTGTTTTTATTACTCATCATTTTATCAAGATTTAACTTTAAACCACTAAATTCTATACCTTGCGCATTAAACTCTTTTTGAGCTTTGTGGTAAGATTCTGATAGGTTTAAAAGACTTTTTGAAGGTATGCATCCAACGTTAAGACATGTCCCTCCTAATGTTCCTCTTGATTCTATACACGCTGTTTTTAGGCCTAGCTGAGCGGCTCGTATGGCACATACATATCCACCGGGACCACCACCTATAATTATTACATCAAAATTATTATCCATAGCTATAAATTTAAAAAGAGCCTTCTTGGATCCTCAAGACACTCTTTAACTAATTTTAAAAATGAAACAGCTTCTTTCCCATCAACAATTCTATGGTCATAAGATAAAGCTAAATACATGATTGGTCTGATAGAAACACTTTTATTAATTACAACAGGTCTTTCTACGATGTTATGCATCCCTAAAACAGCAGACTGAGGGGGGTTTAAGATTGGTGTTGATAACATTGAACCATAAATACCGCCATTTGTTATTGTGAATGTACCTCCTTGAAGATCATCAATGGCAATTTTACCTTCTCTTGCTTTTTCTCCTAACAAGCTAATGTTTTTTTCAATATCGGCAAAAGACATTTCATCGGTACTTCTAAGTACGGGCACAACTAAACCTCGGTCGGTACCAACAGCAATACTTATATTGTAATAATTTTTATAAATTATTTCATCTCCTTGAATTTCCGCATTAATAATTGGATAATTTTTAAGCCCAACAACACAAGCTTTAACAAAAAAAGACATAAAACCTAATTTAACTGAATATTTCTTTTGAAATTCTTCTTTATGCTCATTTCTCATATTGATAACTGAGCTCATATCTATTTCATTAAAAGTGGTTAACATAGCTGCGTTTTCCTGCGCTTCTTTTAATCTTTTAGCTATAGTAATTCTTAGCCTGGTCATTTTAATTCTTTCTTCAGGACCATGAGTTTTTTTTCTTTGATTAGTACCTGGGGGGGAGCCCATTAAATTTAATAAATCTTCTTTTAAAATAACTCCATTTTTTCCTGAGCCCTTAATTTCACTTAGACTAATTTTTGACTCATTCACAATTTTTCTTGCAGCGGGAGAAATAATTTTTACATCAGAATCTTCTGATATTTTTTCTTCCTCATGCTCTTCAGTTAAAATTAAAGGTTCTTCTTCTTTTTTTTCAAATAACTTTATTTCTGTTTCATTAATTTCTTTAATGGTTTCTATTTTTTTTTGAGGAGGTGAATATTCTTTTTCGGCTTTAGGTGCACTTTCAGCAGAACTTTTTGATTGAATAATAGTTCCTAATAATGCGCCCACATTTACTGTCTGTCCTTCTTCTACAGAAATCTTTTCTACAATTCCTGACGTTGGTGCTGGTACCTCAATATTAACTTTATCAGTCTCTAGTTCAACTATAGCTTCATCTACATTTACTTTTTCACCAACAGATTTTAGCCATTTAGCTACTGTAGCTTCTGTTACAGACTCTCCAAGTACCGGAACTAATATATGATCAGACATTAATTAATTTTTCCAACCACCTTTTCTAATATTTCTTTTTGTTGTGCAAGATGTTTATTGAGATTTCCAGT
>MDTF01012711.1_pt1 | contig 15706 bp, 16 predicted proteins | sample 811191 | NCBI WGS metagenome assembly MDTF01 (sample SAMN05326649, study PRJNA326480) | marine metagenome | isolation source: seawater | place: Southern Ocean | collected 2011 | reverse complement strand
TAATCCAACCTTTTCCCGCTTGGGGTTTCTCTGCAAACTCTTCAACTTTATTGTCATTAATTATTAATTCTCCAAAACGAATAGGTGGTCTAACAGCTGTTACAGTAGCAATCCTACCATGAGATTTATGAAATTCTAATAATCTGGTTAAATCGACATTCGATACCCCATCTCCATATGTTAACATAAAGGTTTCTTCATTTTTCAAGCTTTCTTTTAACCTTAGTAATCTGCCTCCAGTCATGGTATTTAAACCCGTATCTGTTAAATTTATATTCCAATTTTCTTCTATAATATCATTAATCTCAATTTTTCCGTTTTTAAGATTAACTGAAAAATCATTATTTAAAGAATTATATTTAAGAAAATAATCTTTAATAAAATCAGCCTTATAACCCAACGCAAGATGAAAGTCTTGCATGTTGTGCTTTTCAAAAATTTTCATAATATGCCATAAGATTGGCTTACCACCGATTTCAACCATTGGCTTTGGTTTTAATTGCGTCTCCTCACTTAAACGGGTACCATATCCTCCGCATAATATTACTACTTGCTCCATACTTTTGCTTTTTTTTTAAATGACTAAACTGAACTTTTAACGAACTCATTCCATTTTGGTTGTTTTTCATCCACAAGAAAATAATCTTTACTTTGATTTATATTTTTTATTGAGTTTAATGCGTTTATAAAATCATTTATCGATGAAAAAAACTTCACTTGACTAATCCCTTTTAAAGGACTTGTATTAAGCTCTCCGACAGAAATAAAAACTATTGTATTCAGACTTAGTGAAAATGCCTCAACCGCAGCCCCCGTGGTTGATGAGCATATAACTGTTTCGAAATCGCATAGTACTTTACTTAAATGATCGTCGATAACGGTAATATTTGAGAGATCTTCATTCAATGAAATAGGTTGTGCTGGATGTGGTTTAAAATAAAGTTTTTTTTCTTTTAAAAAATTAGAGCTCTTACCTATAATGTCAAGCATTTCAATAGTATTTTTCTTTAGATAATCTCCTAAAATTAAAATTCTACTCTCAGAGTTTTTGCAATTATTATTTCTTTTTAATTTAGAATATCTTAAAGCCTCAAACATATAAATTTTTTTCATATTGTAATTGAGTTTTAAAAATTCTTGCTTTGCGGATATACTATTTACAATAAATAAATCAGGTGAAGAAATCCATTTTTCATTACCTTTAAATCTATTATTATATCTTAAGTCCCAGAAACGTACTGTTGAGTGTTGAACGGCAACCAATTTACCATGTCCATATTTTTTCCAAGCGCTAATTAAAGCAATTTCCCACCCTTGATTCTCCTGTAGATATAAACCTAATTTTTGATTTGGAATTGATTTAAATAATTCATCATAGCCGTACTTATAAACTAGGTTTTCTGCTAAAATTGGACCTCTTAAGGAGCTTAGGTAATCTTTTTTGAAAAGTGGAAATAGATTTGCTCTGTTTTCATAATTAAATATTCTATTAAATGGTAATTTAAAACTCTTGAGAGAGATTATTATATATTCTATTATTATTTGTAAGTAACTTTTATAAGTTATATAAGAATATAAAAAATTATAACTGTTAAATTTATTTTGTCTTGAAATCATTAATTTGTCAAAAAACTTATCTGAATTTTTATTGTCAACAGGATTAAGCAACCAATTAATTTTGATATCCAACTTAGACAAGTTTTCCGGGAAATCTCCCCACAATCCTGTGCCAAAGATTTTTTTTGAAATCTTCTCTTTGTCAAGATGTGCTATGTACGATGCAATGAAAAGTGTATTTCCTCCACTAAAATAATTTATTTTATGATTAAATGAATTTCGATGTATTATAAATATTTTAATTAAATAAAAGAAACCTTTAATAAAAGGAGCACTATCCAAACTGAACGATTTAGTTTCTTTTTTATGAGGATTATACTCCTTGAATTTCTGTTTTATGCTACTGCAATAGTTTTCAACTATTTTATTTATCTTATATGGTGCATCCTTTAAGATAATTTCTAAGGGCATTTTCTCACGAATAATAAAATCAAAAGCTAAAAATTTAATGATATTAATAATTTGGGGAGATTTATAAAAACTACTTTCACAAACAGATGACATCTGCCACAAATTGTAAGCTGAATTAAATTGAAAGTAATCATTTATTGTTTTTCCATTAAAATTATAATTTGAAATTGATTTTATTAAACTAAAATAAGATTCTCTAATTCTAACTTCATTTTGATCAATATAATTAAGCACAGAGATTTCATTATCATTATTGTCCCTACTATTCCAATCAATGATTAAGATTTGATGATTATTTGTCATAAGGTAATATTGAAAAACTTAGATTACTGAATTCAAGAGCATTTCCATTTCTTCTTCAGTAATTTTTATAAAAAATATATCAAAATGCGATTACATTACAAGGCACACCACTTGCTGATTTTATTTGTAAAGGGGCGATTAAAACTTTAGTGGGTGTTTCAGAAAGCTCATTTAAATTCATGTCTTCTAGTATCAAAATTTCATTGTTGAGCAAAAAATTTATGTGTGCGGTTTTCCCTTCTGTTCTGTCTAGCTTGCTAGTTAAAGATATCATATCAAATCCAAAAACTCGTAATTTTGGAAATCTTTTTTTAAATAAGGTAGCATAGTATGCTGGAATTATTGGCTGATTAGACCAATAAATATTTTTATTTCTATTTGTCCCAAAGCCAGTTTTTAGTATAAGAATTTCAATATCACTTTCTAACTTGAACAAATTATCCTTTACTTCCTCAATATTACAAGTCAAAAAGCCGACTTTATTGAAAATCCAAAAGGAAGCAGGGTAGTCATTGCACTTCATACCTGAATTTGAAAAATGAAAAGGAAAGTCGATATGTGTACCTATGTGGCCCGGTAATTCAATATTTTGATCATTTGAAGTGTCTCCATCATAAATTGATCTTATAAGACTTATATTTACACAATTAGTTTTTCCACCATAAGCTGGCGTGTTTGAATCTAAAAAATAAGATAAATAAGTTGGCGACATTTATTCAGTTTTTAAAAAAATTGAATAGTCAAGTATTGTTTCCTTCAACCAATCGTTATTTTCAATGTATTTTTTTTCGACTTTTCCGGGCCCTTTTGTAAGTATACATCCAATTTTATCTCCTTTGTTCTTTTTATCTTTTGATAATGCATCTAAGTAATTAGACACATTATATTCCGTAAATTCAAATTTGGGTATATTTTTTTGGAGTATTGCATGCATTAATTGAAAACTATTAGGGTTTAGTAACTCAAGTTTCATTGAAATATAATTAGCCAAATCCATTCCCAAGGTAACTGATTGACCATGAGAGATTGAATAATTAGTTATCGCCTCTAATGCATGACCAAATGTATGTCCATAATTAAATATGTGTCTTATAGATTCATCAAATTCATCTAATTCAATAATTTTACGCTTAATATAAAGACTGCTTTTTATATAATTAACTAATTTAGATCTGTCAGAAAATATTTCATTTAATTGATCTGTAATTTCTTTTGCAAGTGTTATTCCATCTGTAAAAAAATAATGTAGCATTTCCCCAATACCTGATCGAACTTCAGCCTCTGAAAGTGTATTAAGAAATCCATTGTAGATATATATATTTTTTGGTGGATTAAAAGTTCCAAGTAAATTTTTATATGAATCAAAATTTATCGAACTTTTACTCCCAATACAACTATCACATTGAGCTAACAAAGTTGTGGGGAAAAACACCCAACTTACCCCTCTAAACAGAATAGAGGATATAAATGCTACTATGTCTTGTGTTACACCTCCACCAATTGCGATTAATTTATCATCTTTTCTAACATGCAGGTCAATTAGGTTCTTAATTACAAATTGACAATATTCTATTGTTTTATTTTTTTCTCCACTTTCAATAATTACTAATCTTGAACTAGACTTTATTAGCATGAAGCTCTCTGAAAAAAGATCTAAAACATTCTTGTCAATAATAAAAATTGATTTATTCTCATTAATCTGACTAAGTCCTTTACTTAAATCTGTTATAAAATCAACTGAATAGGTGCCTGAAATTTTAGACTTAATTAATAAATTATTAAACATTGGTAAATCCTCCATCTACTATAATATTTTGTCCAGTTATGTATTGATTCAAATCACTCAAAAGGAATATTGCAACATTTGAAATGTCAGAAGTTGTTGCGAACTTTTTGATTGGTATTTGTGAACTTAATTTCTTTATTTCTTTTTGAGAAAGATTTTTTTTTGTTAAATCCGTCATAACAAAACCGGGCGAAAGACTATTGCACAGAATATTATATTTTGAAATATCATTTGATGTTCCGACAGTTAAACCATTTAGACCAAATTTTGTTGATGAATAAGCCACTCTTTTTTCTTTACTAATAACACTAAAAATTGATGCAATATTTAAAATTCTTCCATATTTATTTGAAATCATTTTGTTAGAAATTGCTTTAACTAGTCTAAAAGGAGTAGTTAAATTTACTGAAATCATGTCATTCCAATCCGACAGATTTACATTTTGAACCGAGTTTAATCTGTTAATACCAGCATTATTTACTAATCCGTGAATTAAATCTATATCTGAAATATCTTCTAAAAAAGAGTCTACACTTTTCTTTTTTAAATTATCTAAATAATAATAATTTATGTTGGGTCTGTTTAACTTATTTAATTCCTTGACTTCTTGCTTATTTGTACCTGTAAGAATTAAAGTTGCCCCTAATGAAAATAAATCTTCTGCAATCTTCTTCCCAATACCTCTTGTTGAACCAGTTATAATTATAATTTTGTTAGTGAAATCAAATTTCATTTTTAAGTTTTAGTACATTAAGAATAATTTGTTCAATTTTTAATATTAAATTAGTTTATCTGTCTTTAATTATTAATCAGGCTTTGCTAAATAAATATGCATCCATGACACAAGTATGTGATTAAAAATTAAGTGAACGTCTTCCACTGGGGCATATTCTCCTTTTGGTGTTTCTACTAATATAGCACAACTTACTTTTTTAAGTAAATTTCCACCATCAAAACCAAGCCATCCAATAGTTTTACCAGAATTACTATTAACCCAATCACAAGCATTTATTATGTTTTTTGAGTTTCCACTAGCAGAAATTACTAGTAAAACATCTCCCGGATTAAAAAGTATTTTTAATTGTTCTATAAATATATTTTCAAACCCACAATCATTACCTAATGCTGTTATAACGGAATTATTATCGGTTAAAGATATTACTCTATACGGGTCAGATTTTTTTAATTTAGAAATTTTTAATGCTGCTAAACCAAAATCATTTCCGATATGGCTGGCAGTGCTTGCAGATCCACCATTTCCAATTATAAAAATATTGTTTTTATTTTTTCTAGCTAATTCAAGTATTTCAAAGCATTCTTCAATATTTGATAGGTTTATGTTATCTAAAAGATTTTTTAAATTTTCAACATAATCTTTTGAAAACTTGATAATGTTTTCTTTGTTATAATTTTTCATTTTTTGATTTAAATTATTTTTTTTCTCCATTCTTCGTCATTATGATAAATATCATAAACAAGTTTCATTGTTTGTAATGCATCATTACTGTTTCCATACTTAGGAGAAGATTTATTCAAAATACAATTCGCAAATTCATTAATTTCATATTCCCATGAATTATCATCTAAAAATTTAGTTTCTCTAGTAGTTAACTGATTGAATTTTAATTCAGGATTATATTTAGAAGTAATTATTTTTTCCTCACCATAACTTTTAGAACTAGTTAAAAGTCCTGTTAATTCAATAAAGCCCTTTGTAAGGTTAATTCTTAAATTAAATTTATGTTCCCATATCGTGGCTGAAGAATTTAGCATTGCAACCACACCTTTTTTATTTTTTAGAAGTGCATAAGCATTATCCTCTACATTATGCTTCCAAAAATTATTATTTACAAAACTTTTAACTTCAGAAAACTCTCCAGCAAAAAAACGGATCAAATCTAGCATGTGAATTCCTTGATCTAATAATATCCCTCCTCCTGCAACTTTTCTATCTGCCCTCCAGCCTCCTTCAAAAGAGACTATTCTACTTTTTCCATAAACACCATTTAAATTGATTATCTCACCGAATTCTCCAGATTCAATATATTTTTTAGCCAAAATAACAGATTCATGATATCTATGGTTAAATCCATATTTTAAAACTTTTCCATTAGCTTTACTTTCTGCTTCAATTACTTCTTCAATATCACGAATATTTTTCCCTGGTGGTTTTTCACAAAAGACATGTAATCCTTTATTTAAAGATGCGATTGTAACTTTTGGTGCAATATCGTTCGGCATACAAACAAAAACGACATCTAATTGATTATTTAATAAATCTAAAAAATTAGTGTGTACATTAATTTTATTTGAAATATTATTTGTGTTGATGGGATTTATATCACAAATGGCTACAACTTGTAAATTAGGATGATTGTCCATAAAGTGCTTCCTTCTTTTGCCAACGACACCATAACCTGCAATTCCAACTTTATACTTTTCCATATTTATTTTGATAGTATTTTTCAACAAACTGAATTGATGACATTCCCATTTTTATTATTGCCTCATTTGAATTTCCAGAAATATGTGGAGTACAAATTATATTTGGTGATTCAAAAATATTTTTATTTGTTAGAGGTTCATGCTCAAATACATCAAGTGCAGCACCCTTGATTTTTTTATTTTTAATCGCATCAACTAAAGCATTTTCATCTATTATTCCTCCTCTGGCAGTATTAATTAAATAAGGGGTCTTTTTCATTAAACTGAATGATTTTAAATTAAAAAGGTTTTTTGTTGAATCGTTTAATGAGGTATGTATAGTTATAATATCACTCTTTGCAAATAACTCACTCTTATTTACAAATAAATAGTTTTTTGATTTACAATGATCTGTGAAATCAATTATATCGTTTACTAATATTTTACATCCAAAAATTGATAATAATTTAGCAATTTCTTTTCCAATAAAACCAAAGCCCAAAATACCGATTGTTAATTCTGATAGAGAACTTCCTCCATTTTTATCCCAAATCCCTTTTGACATTTTTTTTGATGAAAGAGATATATTTCTACTAAGAGAAATCATAAAGCCTAATGCAATTTCTGCAACAGCTTTTTTATTAACTCCACCTTCCCAGCCAATTTCAATATTTCTTTTTTTACAGGCATCCAAATCAATATTATCCAATCCAACACCGTACTTAACAATACATCTTAAATTAGGGAGTTTTTCAAGAGTTTTCTCATTTATTATATCCAAACCTATTACAGCAACCTCTGAATCTTTCAAAAAATCAATTAGAAATTCATGACTAAGTCTTTTTCCTAGATTATTAAACTTTACTTCAGAAAACTTTATTTTTATATTTTCTCTTAAAAGTTTATTTTTAGAAAAAGCAATTGTTGTAACAGCAATCTTCATTAATATTTTCCCCAATATTTATCTTTTAAAATATGTTTTTCTACTAAATCTATATCCTCTCTTTTATCAACGGAGAACGAATCAATATAGTTATATGGAACAACAGTTTGAGTAAATTTCATGTCCAAAATTCTATTACTGTCACAAGACTCTACTTTTTCTAGAAAAGTTTGATTAAAGCTTGTAAAAATTTTTAAATATTTGAATTTAAATGCGAAAATTCCAAAGATTCTTTTTGCATTTAAATCAGTGCTGAATTTCTCTGCAAATGGCAATGGTGCTCTAGAAGTATATAATACTTCATTGTTGTTATTATGGATTATTTTTACTGTATCTGGATCTTTCCATATTATTTCATCAATAATTTGCATTCCCAAAACTGTCGCATTAATATCTTTATCACTAAAAAAAGGTTGAATTAATTTATCAATCATTTCGGGATGAAACATTGGCTCATCACCTTGGATATTAATTATTATGTCATTGTTGTTTAATTTTAGCTTTGAGCCAACCTCAGCAACTCGATCTAAAGCCCTAGTATGATGATTCCCAGAATCTACAAAATTATATTTATTTTTTATGGCAAAGTCTTTAATCTCTTTATCTCCAGAAGATAGTACTAGTGAGTCTAGACTACTACAAAGTTTTGCGCGATCATAAACATGAGAGATCATTGGTCTGTCTAATATCGGAAAAAGTGGTTTCCCGGGAAATCTTTGAGAGGCCATTCTAGCTGGAATAACTCCTATTATTTTCATATTTATTTGTTATATAGATTAGTATTATTGATTTTTATAACTTTTTATTTAATGAATCATATATTGATTTTTTTAAACCTATTGGTAATTTTAAGTCAAAATTTGTTTTGTTTTGTTTTAATGCAAAAACAGCAAAATCTATCTTTTCATATGGAGTAATAGCAGATTTACTTGGCTTTCCTTTAAAACCTGATGCTATTATTTCTGTCACCCTAATTGAAAAGATAAGTTTGTTTAAGTCTTCATAAGAAATAATACTATAAGAAGCTTTTAGTTTTTCTTTTGTGCTTTTTATAATCTGGTAACTTTCTTTTGAATTATATAATGTATCAAACTCTGTTAATCTTATTGAAAAAATAAGATATCCCCCCTCTTTTACTGATTGGAATATATTCGTAACTTCTTCATTAAATCCTTTGATTGAAGAATCATTTAGATTCCAATCCAAACAACTTAAAGAAAAAATTATGTCAAATTTTTCCTTTTCTTGATCTAAAAAATCATTAAAATCGCTATTTATAAATTTTGCTTCTTTAAATTTTTGTTTTGCAAAAGAAATTGCATTTTGATCAATATCTACACCTGTGTAAGAAATATTTTCACTTTTTTCCTTTAATGCTTGGTATAGTCCTCCTGTTGCACAGCCTAAATCTAAAATGTTAATATTTGTGTCAAATTTGTCTATGACTTTTTGAATAACTTCTTTCTCACTTGGATAAAAATCATTAAAATTATTTCTTGTTTTTGAAAAAAAATCCTTGATTAAATTTGTCTTTTCCATAATCGCTAATCTTTTACTCTGTACAAATTAGATATTCTATCATTTGATTTTCCCAAATTAGATGATTCCTTTTTTTCAGAAATTTTAATACTTTTTTTTAACTCATGCGATGCATAAAAAGCATGTTGTAAATAAAGAGTTTTTATGATTTCGTCCTTAGTTATGGGGTATTTTTCTGAATGAATTAAATCTTTTGAAATACAATTATAAATTTCACCATGTCCCCTTCCATAGATACGCCCCCTGTCATTTAAGTCTGAAAAATCATCGCTGAATTTTTGACATTCTGAGGGTTTTGGAGTAAAAACATCTAAAATATTTACAGCTATTCCCCCTATTTGGGCCATACCTTTTGATCCAACAATTGATATGGAAGCTTCAAAATCATCGGGCCTTGCCGCTGTTGTTATCTCTAAACTACCGATTGCTCCTGTTTTATATTTAAATGTACTTACGGCAGTATCCTCAGCCTCTAAAACAGATCCAAGTGTAGCCATTGTACAACTTACTTCGTCTATTTCTCCTCCTAAATAACGTAATAGGTCTATATGATGTATCCCTTGATTGGATAGTGCACCACCATCATGAGAGAAAGTTCCTCTCCAATCTGATAAATCATAGTATTTTTGAGGACGACACCATCGAACTCTCACTGATGTTAATCTTATTTCACCCAATTCACCATTCAAAATAGCAGATTTTACCCTTTGAACTGCCTTATTGTAACGATTTTGAAAAATAGGAAAAATCTTTACTCCATTTTGTAAAGCAATTTTATATATTTTATTTCCCTGTGAGGGTGACATAAAGGTTGGTTTTTCAACAATAACATGTTTTTTATATTTAGAAATAAATTCATGACTGTGCTCAAAATGCATTCCAGAGGGAGTTGCTACAACAACAATCTGAATTTCTGGATGTTCTTCGAACATTTTTCTATAATCAGTATAATAATTAATATTACTTGAGTATTCCCTTGCTCTGTTTATATTCAAATCACAAACAGATATTAATTTAAAATTATTATTATTTAAAATTGCCTTTATATGGTGTCCTGCTATTCTTCCACAACCAACAATTGATATATTAAATTTCATTATTTTAAAGTTTTTTTAAAAATAATTTGACAGCCTCTATGAAAAATATCATTTGATTTTTATTCCCAATTGTTAGCCTTAAATATTTAGAAAAAGGGTAGACTTTAGGTGCTTTTTTTATAAATATATCTCTCTCTTTCAAAAATTCAAACAAATCATCATTTCTTAAGTTTACACTAAAATATATAAAGTTTGTGTCTGATTGTAAATAATTAATTTTTAGCTTTTCAAAAAAGTTGATTAAGAAAATTTTATTTTTTTGAATTGTTTTTACATAGTCGTTTTTTATACCTTGGTTATTTATTAAATAAGTAGCTATTTTACTTGACAAGCCACTAACTTCATATACAGGCTTTACTTTATATAGACTTTCAATATTTTCTTTTTGAGATAATAAATATCCAACTCTTAAAGAAGCGATCCCATAAGCTTTTGACATTGTTCTCAAAATTATTAAATTATTAAATTTTTTTATAAACCTTACCAAACTTTCTTCTTTAGAAAAATCTATGTACGCCTCATCTATTACTACTAAACAATTATTTTTCAAAGCATTTTTAATGACTTTAATAACATCCTCTGTTTTTATCAATATACCATTATGACCAGGGTTTGATATAATAATCAATTTAGTTCGATGGTCAATCTTTGAAATTAAATTTTTAGTATCAATTTTTAAGTTATTATCATAATTGTAAATCTTTTCTTTTACTCCGAACATATTGGCGTATACAGAATACATTGCATAGTTAGGATTCGAATTAATTACAAAATCTGTTTCAAAAGTCTCGAAAATCATTTTTACACCTTGGTCTCCCCCTGTTGTTAATAGAATTTGATCTCTAGGAATATTTAAATTAAATACTATAGCTTTATATAAAGGTTCTAAATTTGGATATGCTACAAGATCGTAACTATTAATAGTTCTTATGATTTTTGTAAAATTTTCTTTATCAAATAAATCTGTTTTTTCATTTCTATCAAGCCTTTGATGGTTTTGCCTATCTACTTTTTCTGCTTCAGGCCTTGTGATTTTCGTTAAGCTATCTTTTATTTTGATTGGCATATTTTATTTATTTTCAAAAAATATTAACACAACTAGATAATTAAATATTATAAATTTAAATAATAGTCTAAAGATTTAAAAAGATATAATTATCCTGTGAGGATAACTTATCATAAATTTAATAGAAAAGCTATTGTCTAATTACTATTCAAAATATTTCTCAATTCTTTAAGAGAAAAATTTTCTTGATTACAATATTCCTTTTTAAATCTTTCTATAGTAATTTTGACATCAACTGAATTCCACCAACCTAAAATATCACCACTAATATTATTTACATGCAAAGCGGCAGAACTAGGAGTTTCATGAAAAACTTTAACCTTTTTAAGCTCCTCAAAAATTTCTATAGCACTTTCTCTTAGTTCCCAGTGATTCGGATTCCAAAAAATAACCGTAGGAATGTTATTGCTTATTGACTCTAAAAAAGTTGTGGCATTATATGTTGAAATATATAATTTTACGTAATGAAGAGTTTTCTTTATCGATTTACTGGCATCATCATATTGTAAATTAGGAAACTTGTCCTTCCATCGATTTAGTTGATCCCATTCATAATCACTTGGATGCAATCTAACTATAACATCATTTAAAAGTATTTCATTCAAACAGTTTATGAATTTAATTTGATCATTAAAATACTGTAACCATTGTGATGCAATTGGAACACTATATAAATGGTAACTATATCTAGGCATACTAGTTGTGACAATTAATATCTTTTGTTGGTTTGAATTAGTGTAATTAAGTTTCAGTTTACTTAGATTACCTAATGGTTTTACATTCTTCTTTTGGTCTTTCCAACCCCAGGAAATGAAAATATCACTTATAGATAACTGATAGTCCTCCAAAAAACTAAATTTTCCTATACCATAGTGACCACCATGCTGTCCTGTAACTATTTTAGTATTATATTCTTTTTTTTTAGCTGCGTATAGCTTGAAAATATCGTCATAATAAAAAGAATTTGAACTGAAAATGAAATTTGGTTTATCTGGCCAATTTAATTTATTTAAAAATAAATTTAATTTTGAGTAACCCTCTAGATAATTTATAGGTAAAAGATTACCAATAATTTCACAAATAAAAGACTCAAATTTATTATCAGTATCTAAACTTAAATTCCAATCTCTTGAGTCCAAATTGGGTTCGACTTGTTCAAATTTATTTAAATTAAAAAAAAGTGGGAGTCTAAAAAAAGAAAAATTAAGAAGAGTCTCATTTAAATATGAAATATATGGAGTTAAAATAATAGGACTATTCTCTCTTGAAAAGAAACAACTAATTTTTTGAAAATATCTAAAAAAAAAGTGTTTTAATGTCCCTTTTTTATTCGATTTTACATGAATTATGGAAAAATCTTTTTTGCCATTTATACATTCTGTGTTTATATCCTTAAAGTAATTTAATATTTTACTAAATATTAATGAATTCCAATAATCATCGTCACATAGTTGTGTTAATTCAATATGATCTTTCGGAATATAATTCGATAGTTCATCATCAAAAATAATAGTTTTTAATCCTTTTCTGTTAGTAGAAACTAGCCTTATTAGTTCCCACCTGTCAAACAGAACGTTTAGAGTATATAACAACCACCACCCTATAAGTATCCTCCAATAGTTAACAGAGTAATTTTTCTCATGAAATTGATTTAATTTAACAACTAAAATTTTAATAAGTCTTTCATAAAGCTCGTTTAGATAAATATAGTCGGACTCTAGTTTATACCTATTATCCCAATGATAAGGAAAATCTTCGTAGGTTAATTTAGCCCAAACTTCCTTTCTTTTATAAAGTTTACACCATTCTCCAAGAAATAGGATTTCTCCTTTTTTTGGCCATGTTTCTTCAAGTGCTGTAGTAACTAAATAATCATCTACCATACCGTTCTTCCCCCATCTATATTTGTAATTGAACCGTTGACATATGAAGATGCATCACTTAAAAGATATATGATTATTCCATTAAGCTCTTCCTTTTTAGCCATTCTTCCTAGTGGGATTAGTTTTGAAACTTTTTCTAAAAATTCTTCAGGTTGGTTATTAAAAACCCCTCCAGGACAAATAGAATTACATCTTACATTTTTATCTGCCCAATATGTTGACACATATCTAGTTAAACCATTAATTCCATGCTTAATAACTGAGTATGTTACTGGTTTAACAGATTGGAGTTCTTCGCTAACATCTTCTTTTTTATATAAGTTTTGATTAGGAGCAATAATCCCTAAATCTGAAGAAACATTGATTATTGAACCTCCCTGAGGGTTTTTTGAAATAGCAAATCCATAATGTTTAATACATATAAAAGAACCGAGTAAACCTATATTTAAATCCTTCTGCCAAACATCTAAATTAAAGTTTTCTAATCTAGAAAAATTCACTTCATCATTGTCTTCTATCTTTGGATTGTTTGCGGCATTATTTATCAGGCCATCAATTTTTCCATATTTAGCTATGATTTCAGCACAATTTTTTTGTACAAGATTTTCATTAGTAATATCAACTACATATCCATCACAATTACAATTTGGATATTCTTGTTTCAAGTCTTGAACTTTATTTTGTATTAAACTTTCGTCAATATCTAATAAAATAGGAATTCCTTTTGCGTGGATTATAGCTTTACAATATTCGTAGCCTAACAATCCTACAGCTCCTGTCACTATAATAACCTTATCTTGTAATGTAAATATATCCTTCATTAGAATAAAACTGTTTGACCACCATCTACATTAATACAGGTGCCATTTATAAAAGAAGTTTTTGAAGAAGATAAAAAAACTACAACATTAGCTATTTCTTCAGGAGTCCCAAATCTTTTTAATGGAACTTTATCCTCTAACATTTTATTAACTCCTTCTGGAGATTCGGAAAGTATTTCTTCCCATCTACTGTTTTAAAAATGACATTCCCCGGAGAAACACTATTTATTCTTAACTTTTCTCCAAATTTATTTGCTAATGATTTAGATAAAGTGCTAATTGAGGACTTTGCTACAGCGTAAGAATTTGGAGCTCCTAAATGTTCTTTACCTGCGATTGAAGAAATGAATGTAAAAGACCCTAAAGTATTAATTATTGGCAAAAAAACATTTGCAGAATTTAATGCTGATTTAAAATTAATATCCCATGATTCTTCCCAATCATTATCACTTTGCAAAGAAGCTAATGATGCTTTTCCATTACCAACATTTGTTACAACAACATCTATATCCTGGGATTTTTTTAATATTAATTTAGATATGCTAATTAATGATTTTTTATCTGTGGCAACTCCTTCATAGAAATTAACTTGATTACCCTCTTTAATTAATTGACTTTTTAATTTATCAGATATATTTCTAGCGATTATACTGACTCTAGATTTTTCACCAAGAAAACCCTCTACAATTGAAAGTCCTATTCCTCGGGAACCACCAATAATAACCACGCTTTTATTTTCTAAATTCAAATTCATCCAATATTATTTTTGTAATACAAAGCATAACAATTCTGCAAAGCCTTCTTTCTCCAATGTTTTCCTCCAATTATAATCTAATGCTTCATTTATAAATGGCAATCGATCATTCCCCTTCGGAGATTTTAAATTGAGCCAATTCATTGTATTGGATAATCCATATCCATGTCTAAAACCTGGTTGTACGAATGAAAATCCAGCTTTTTCGCCAAGTAACCTAAGTGAATTTTTATCAAAATACCAGTTATGAACAGTTCTATAATAAAATGAATTAAAGTCAGTTATGTTAAACTGAAATAAAATATCATCTAAATTATCTGTCTCTAAGTATAATTTGCCGGCGGGCTTTAATAAATTAAAGGAACTCTTAAGATAGTCTAAAGGATTCTGTATGTGCTCTATAACTCCAAAAGATATTACAATATCAACATTGCCATATAATTTCTCACACTCATCTATTGATCTATATATTTCATGCCCTTTACTAATCAAACTATCTAAATATTCAACATTTGGCTCAATTCCAATTGTTTTTTTGGCAACACCTTTAATTGAATCTAAAAATGATCCTCCTCCACAACCAAAATCCAAAACTATTTTATCCCTGAAATTTTGAATGCCAATATTGGAAATTCTTTCGTTTTGCTCTTCATCATGAGCAGTATAATAATCAGAGATACTAGATGAATCATTATAATCTAATCTGTATTTGCCGCTATCATAATCAATTTTAGGAAATTCCTTAATTTTTGTAATGCCACAGGATGTACACTTAATTATTTGATGATTTTCTTTTGTTAATTTCCCAGGAGATCCAGATCTGATAATTCCATCATAAACAACTTCGAATTCAATACTATCACATAATATACATTCCATAATCTTTATTTTATTTCCTCTACAATTTCAATAATATTACCCTCAAAGTCATAACAATATGCAACTTTAACTTTTTTATCTGGACTTATTTGAAAACCTTCTAATATAGAGTCTCCGTTTTCTAAAAAATAGCTAATAACATTTTCGATTTTTTGAACTGTTAACGCTAAATGTGAGCAACCC
>MDTF01013144.1_pt1 | contig 15707 bp, 15 predicted proteins | sample 811191 | NCBI WGS metagenome assembly MDTF01 (sample SAMN05326649, study PRJNA326480) | marine metagenome | isolation source: seawater | place: Southern Ocean | collected 2011 | reverse complement strand
TTTTTTGGATTTTTTTTTCTTTTTGGATTTTCTTTTGGATTTTCTACGTTTTTTCTTCTTTTTTGATGTTTTATGTTTTTTTCTACCACCCCACGGATTGTCTGGATTGTTTGTTAAATTTATAAACCATGTCCATATCATTATTCCAGCTACCGCAATCATTATACCAACGACAGCACCTCCGTTGCCACCTTGTTGTTTGCCATCATCTCCAAAATAGACAGTCTCGTTTTTTTCTTTATCATTAAGAAATTTGTTCGTCATCGATATTAATAAACCTTCATCGTGTAAAGCTTTCATGATGAGTTTTAATGCTCTAAAATATGATTCAGTGGTTTTGGTATTATTTTCTTTTGTATTTTCATTTACTATTTTATTTAGTTGTTTGTAGATTTTTTTGTCATCGTTTAAACCGTTATCAACTGTTTCGGCAAATTCCAACATTCTTTTAATCATCGGTTTGCCGTTTGTGTTTTTTATAGCTAATTCAAATGAATTCCAATTTTCATCCCAATCATCAATTTATAATATATATATATATAATTATTCTGGTTGAATAATTTCGGTTTTCCAGGTTGAAATTGTATTTATAACAATATCATTATTAACCGCGTTTTTGAGAATAAGTTTTCCGCCATTAAATTTACTTAAAACAACAATCCAGACATTCTCTAAATCTTTATATTTTTGTCTTCCATCATCGAATATTTTGATTTTACGATATTCAAACATTTTATAAAAATAATATAACTTTTATTTTTATAATCAAATTAATTAATAGTAATTTTTTTTTTAATAGTAATTTTTGGTTTTTTTTGTTTCAATTTTTATTATAATAAAATCCTTTATTTTCAACAAAATTATATTCTGTTGAATTAACAAAGTTGCCATAATAAGTATCTATTTCGTTTTGTGATGAATCTTTATTAAATAATGGGACGAAATATGGTTTAATAATAATATTTTCATTGCATTTAGAATGATTTTTACAATATACATTTTTGTAATAAACGGGGGAATTGTTTTCGGAGGTTTTAATAAATTTGGGACAATTTTCGCTTTTAAACTTTCCTTTTTTAAAAACATGTGAGCATCCTGAAATGAATGTTTTATTTTTTGGATTAAAAATAGGGTGGAATTTATGTTTTTTTTCGCAAGTGTCTTGCCATTGTTCTGAAATAATTTGTTGTTGAATTGAATTAGCGATGGCGTCAATGATATTATTTTGTTGTGTTATTTCATTTATGGGTTCTTTTTTTTGTGTATTTTGTATTGTATTTTTTATTTTTTGTATTGTATTTTGTATTGTATTTGCTTTATGTTTTTTTTTTGTGTTTTTTTCTTTACGACGCGTAATAATTTTTTGGTGACCGGGGCAATATTCAAATTCGGAATATTTATTACATGGTTTATTTTTTTTTTTCCCTGATGCAAAAATATATTTACATTGAAATTTCTTTGTTTTGAAAGAGTGGCATTTAGGAGTATTAACTGTTGGTATTAGTTTATAATTTTCTCTAAAGGGTAAAATGCCTTTTTGTACAAAACGACAATAAGGGCATTTTATACAATATTTTGATAATTTTTGAATTTCTTTTTTATTTATAGTAGTTTTTTGTATGCAAACTTCGTTAAAAATGGCATCATAATTAAAAGTGTGTTTACAATCAAGTATGATATAATCATCATTTAGTTTTTCGAATGTTATATGACATATTTTTGTATTATTATTATTACTATTCATTTCATTTTGTAAGATTTCATTAAAATTCATAGTTTATAAAATAAAATAAAAATATATCTTTATATCAATTATAAAATATGTCAAAAAGATGGGGTGAACCTACATGGTATTTTTTTCATACATTTATAGAAAAAATAACAGAAGAATTTTATAATAAAAATAGTGAAAAATGTATAAAAATATATAAAACAATTTGCTTTAATTTACCATGTCCAATATGTAAAGAACATGCTATGAATTATATAAAAAATCATAAAATAGATAGGATGCTAACTAGGGACTTAATGAAAAATTTTTTATTTAATTTTCATAACAATGTAAATAAACAATTAAAAAAACCGGAACAAAATATAAACATTTTGGAACAATATAAAAAAATTACAATTAGTAAAGCATATCAATTTTTTAATCAAGAATTTTATAAAAAAGATTATGTTTCAAGACATTTTTCTGGGTGGCTAAAAAATACTATAAAACCCGACTTGGATAAATTTATGATAAGTAATATTAGTCATTTTAAAGAATGATTACTATTTATTAATAATAATTTCTTTATTGTCACCTCTTTTACAAACAAATTTTGTTTTTGATAATTTACATTTTTTCATATTATTTTCTTTTGTAAAATATAAATATTCTGGACCTGGGAAAGAAGAATTATAAATTACTTGCCAATAAAGGATACTAATAAAAATACCTAAAGCTAAACCTTTGATAACATCGGGAATAGTATTGCATTTATTATTATGTCTTACAAATAAATCTATAGCACCTATAATGACTAATGATAATACAAAAGGCCACCCGACATCATTGGGATTAGCAAGGATTCCCTGTAACATATATAGAATAGTAAATGAATGAAAAACAGCATGTGAGCTAGGTCCTTGTCTCATGGAATATGATGCATTAAAAGGACCGTCGAAGGTCATACATTTTTTTACATAATTATCTAATTCTTGTGTTTTTTCAGCAAAAGATTGCCCTTGTAAATTCATACTACCACCACCACGCAATAAAATACCAATCATTATTGCCAAAAAAATACCAACCAAATAAACAATAAATTTGACGTTACCATTTAAGGCGCCATCAAAAATTAAAAAAAAGGTGATAAATATGGGAGAAACTGTAGAAGCAAATACAATAACATTTTTAGGATTAAAAGGAGCTGGCATTATATATATATATATTTTATATAAAATTTTAATAAATTTTATATAAAATTTTAATAAATTTTATATAAAATATTAATCATAAGAAGACTAATTTAAGGACTTCTTCAATTTTAGAGACATGATGAAATTCAATATTTGAAATATCTATTGTTGGATATTTTTCTAAAAATTTATCAAAATCTTTTTTGTTTGATTTTGGATAAATGAATGTTTTAACACCGGCTCGAATGCCACCTAAAATTTTAAGTTCTAAACCACCTATTTCAGTTACAAAACCTTGTAAATTAATTTCTCCTGTAATAGCAATGTCATTTTTTATTTTTTTATTATTAATTAGACTATAAATGGCGGTTGTTATTGCTGTACCTGCTGATGGACCATCTTTTGGGACGGCACCTTCGGGGCAATGAATATGGAGTCCTTTTTCGTTATTTTTTTTATCATACAGTGGTTTTTTATTTTTGGTGGAAGTTAAATTCCAGGCCAATGTTTTGGCTACATTCATACTTTCTTTCATAACATCACCTTGCATACCTGTTAATTTTAATTCAAATAAATTTGTAGATGGGAAATAAAAAGCTTGAATTGGAATAACACCGCCCATTCCGAGAGAATTTGCCCATAAACCATTTATGACACCAACTTTTGGTTCAGTATGAATTAATGTGTAGTTGATTTTGGTTCTATTTTTAAGATATTTTTTTTCAATATCATTTTTAGTTATAACTAGTGGTAATATGTATATTTCGTTTTCTTTTAATAAATTTAAATTAATTTCACTAATTATTTCAAACATGATTTCTTTTAATTTGCGAACACCTGCTTCTCGTGTATAATTTTCAATAATAAATTCTATAACTTTATTATCAATATCAATGATATTTTCAATTCCAATATTTTTATAAATTTCAGGTAAAATAAATTTATTTACAATTTCTATTTTATCTTTTAAAGTTAAATGATTAAATTTAATTCGATGTATTCTATCGAGTAAAATTTTATCAATAGCATTGACATCATTATAAGAAAAAATGAATAAAACTTTACTCATATCCAAGTCGACACCATTGAAATATTTATCTTGGAACGCCATATTTTGCGTTGGGTCAATAAGATGTGTTAAAATACCTATTATTTCTTTACCATGTTCAGTCCTAGAAACTTTATCAAGTTCATCAATAAAAATAATAGGATTCATACATTTTTTTTCCATAAGTATATCAACAATTCTTCCCCACGTGGAGCCTACATAAGTGTAGTTGTGTCCGGCAAGGGTGCTACCATTACTTGATCCACCTAGAGCTATAAAAGAGAAGGGTCTTGAGTTGCCGTTTTTATCTTTTAAGCAGTGTGCTAGACCATTTTTAGCTAGAGAAGTTTTTCCTACTCCGGGGGCGCCTTCAAATCCGAAGCAATAACCAGATTGTTTTCCTGTAATCCATTGACCAATAATTCTCTCCAATTGTCTTTTAGCATCTATGTGTCCATAAACGGAATTTTCTAATGTTTGATTAATGGTATTTAAATTATTACTGATTATATTTTTATTATTTTGCAATTCAATAATATTTTTTTTTAAAAATGTATTATCAATAATATTTTTTTTATTTTTTAATAATTCATGAATGAAAATTTCATTATTTTTAAATTTATTAATAGTTTCGATGATAGTATTTTTCATATAATTATTTTTTTTACCGGAATGGCATAATTTTTTACATTTTATGTTATTTTTTTTAATAATAGAATTAATTTGACAAATATTAGATATTAATTTATATTTTTTTCCTTCTGTTAATATTTTAACAAGACGTTCTATGTTACGATTATTAATTTTTGTTAAAATTTTAGAATTTATAGAATTAATGATATTTGAAATTTCTTGATTTGTATATATATTTTTTTCATCCCAATCAAAAGAAATATTATTTTCTTTATTTTTTATATTTATTTGATTTATTAAATTAGAATTAGTATCTGCCAATTCTAGAATATTTTCTTTTTTATAAATACCAAATGGGATTTTAAGCAATCCTTCCAAATATTGTCTGGCTTTAGAACCCGAATCTTCAGATTTAGCTTTTACTTCTTTTAATTTTATCATTGCTTTTTCTTTTATTTCATCGGAAGCTTTTAATAAACAAATTTGTTGTTCAATCGGTATTTTTGAATTATCGAAACTAGCAAGATTTTTTGTATATTTAATTGTATTTTTCATAGCATATCGAAAAGATTTTTTTATTTCCCAAGAGAGACTATCAAATAAAAGAGTTTGTTCAAAAGTATCAATATTACCATTATTTTCATTAGATAATAAATCATATAAAAGATAGGCTAAATATTGAAACTCGTTATCATCGGATTGTAAAAGTAGAATGGTCAAAGTTTTTCTTTGGTTAAATAAATCATTATTTATGAATTCTTTTACAATTTGAGAAATGGTTTTTTGTTTTATTAGATGAGCTTGATTATTATATCCGACAAATCTATTGTATAATTCATTATCATTATAAATCATCCATTCTTTAATACTTAAATGATTTATGAATGTTGAAAAATTTTTATTTTTAAATTCGGTGTCTTTTGGTGAATTATTTAAACATTTTTGTTTTCTTTCGTGAATATAATCATTTTTTAAACAAGTTAATAAAATTTCATCTATTATTGCATTAATTATTATTGTATTTTTTTTTTCAGGATTTTGAAATACGATTTTAACACCAAAAACTTTTGTATAAAAATTATTGGTTGTTCTACATAAATCATAACAATCAAGATTTTGACCAATTTCGATTATCATAAAATCTTCAATTATCTTATTTTTCAAAATTTTTTCATTATTGTTTATCTTTTTTGGTTTATTTTTCCATTGCATAACTTTATAACTTATTGGATGTGCATACTTTAAAATTAATTCAAACTTACTAAAATTATCATCATTAACGATATTTTTTAAATAACGATTACCATAGCAAATATTCAATATATATTCTATGTTTTTAGTACCAAAAGATTTAAAAATCATGGAAATTTCATCATTTATTTTTTGTAATTTGCTAACGATTTGGTCTGAACTTTTTTTACTTTCATATAAAATATTATTAATTAAAATTAATTCTTTATAAATATTCTCTAAATTTTGTATTGAGACATTCAAATCACTAGAATTAATAATATCGTAAGTTTTATATTTTTCAATCCAAATTATGGTGTCTGAAATGACATTGTAAAAATAATTTACTTTTTCCATGGTTTTTTTGAATGATAATGTTTTTTCAACTATTTTAGAATTTAGATTTGACATATTATTCCTAAAATATAATACGATTTTAATTATTATTTTTAAACAAAATAAAAAAAAAAGTTGAAAATGAAGATGAAGATGAAAAAATACATTAAAAAAAAATTATATTTATGAAAATAGATTAAAAATAATTGAATATATTAATTTATATATGGGAATCCCGAGTTATTATAGTTATATAATTAAAAATTATGATAAATTATTAAAAAATTTAAAAATGTTTGAAAAAAAAGTAGATAATTTTTATTTAGATTCAAATTCTATTATTTACGATTGTTTAAATAAAGATATTAATGAAGATGATTTAATAAAGAAAGTTTGTTTAAAAATTGATGAATATATAAAATTAGTAAATCCTAAAAAGTTAGTTTATATAGGTTTTGATGGGATAGCCCCTGTTGCGAAATTGAAACAACAAAAAGAAAGACGTTATAAGTCTAAATTTATGGAAATGTTATTAGAAGAATTATATGAAGACAATGATATTGAAATAAAAGAGCCGACCTCTTTTGATAAAACTTGTATAACACCGGGAACTAATTTTATGAAAAAATTAGATAAAAAAATAAAAGATTTTTTTAAAGATAGAGAGAAAATATATGGTACTGGTCAAATAATTATATCGGGTTCTGATGAAAGAGGGGAAGGTGAGCATAAAATATTTAAAAAAATAAGAGAAAATAAAAATAACGAAAAACATATTATTTATGGTTTGGATGCTGACTTAATAATACTTTGTTTAAATCATTTATCGTTTTCAAGAGAAATATATTTATTCCGGGAGACACCAGAATTTGCATCAAATATAAATATAAATATAGATAATTCAGAATTATATTTGATGGATATTTATGAGTTGATGAATTTGCTATTGGAGGAAATGTTTGATAATAAAAATTTGAAAAATAAGGAAATTTTAATAAAAGATTATGTATTTTTGATGATGTTTATGGGTAATGATTTTATGCCACATTTCCCGTCATTGAATATTAGAACATTTGGCATACATATGATTTTAGAATTGTATAAGGTAGTTTTGGGTAATAAAAATTTGCGGTTAATAGAAGACAATGAAAGGATATGTTGGAAAAATTTGAGGGAATTATTGGAAAAATTAGCGACAATGGAATTGGATAATTTGAAGAAAGAATATAGTATTCGAAATAGAATAGCAAAAAATCAAAAATTCGTGAAAGCGGAGGAATCTAAAATGTTAGACAGAGAAATATCAATGATACCGATTAATAATAGGGATGTTGAAATGTATATAAATCCATATAATCAATATTGGGAAAATAGATATTATAATGAGTTATTGGATATGAATCGGAACGAAGAAAATTTGGAAAAGATTTGTATGAATTATTTGGAAGGGTTGGAGTGGAATATGAGGTATTATTCAAGTGGTTGTTATAATTGGAAATGGAAATATAAGTACCATTATCCGCCATTATTTGTTGATTTATTAAAATATGTGCCTTTATGGGATGTGGTAATGATAGAGAAAAATCAAGATAATATAACGAATATGGAGCAATTATCTTATGTATTGCCGGAAAAATCGTTATATTTATTAGAAAAGAAATTGCAGGAACCAATAAGAAAATATAAGGTAGAAAAGAATACGAATATAGATATGAAGTGGGCTTTTTGTAAATATTTTTGGGAATCGCATATATGTTTTTTGGACGATAATTTAAGTGATATATGTGAAATAGTAAAAAATGTTTAATTAAGAGTATTAAAAAAATAATATAAAATTATTATATTATTTTATATAAAAATGCCCGGTGAAATAATTGAAATAAAAAAAAGAGATGAGTTTAAAACTTATGTTAAAAATAATAAATTTGTAATAGTTAAGATAGGTGCGACATGGTGTGGTCCATGTAAGAGATGTGCGCCAACGGTAGAAAAATTATTTAATCAGATGCCTGAAAAGGTAAAGATGGTATTGGTGGATGCTGATTCGGGAAGTGATGTAAAAAATCATTTGAAAATTAAGGTGGTTCCAACATTAATGGCTTTTATTAATGGAGACCCATGTGAAATATATCAAACTTCAAATGATAATGAAATAAAAAATTTTTTTAATAAAGTATTAACTTACTGTTAAATTTTTAATATTAAAAAATATTGAAAATTTATAAATCATGACCAAGACGTAAAACTTTGGACATTGGTCGTAACCCTTTATTTCTGCGTTTTATATTATAATCAGCTTCTTGTTGCATGGCTTTTTTAAGTCGAACATCTTTATAATGTTTTTGAACGGCTTCTGTTTGTTCTTGTTTTTCTTTTTTTAATTCTTTTTTTGTTTTGGCATGTAAAGTTTGAAACTCTGCCCAAACGAATTCTAAAAATCGTTGATATGGTTCTTTTGTATTTGTTTCGAAACCACTAGTTGTAACAAAAATTTTTTGTTTTAAATCATTTGAAATGTTTTGTATAAGTGATGGAGAGTTTTGTGTTTTTTTTTTTGTTAAAAATTCTGAAAATTTTTTGTCGTTTTTTTGATTATGTATAATTAAGAGAGCTGAAATTAATAAATATTGGATAACACCTTTGGAACCAGTTGAAATAAGTAGTATAACTAAATTTTCTTTATCATCTAATTTTGAAAATATATTAAAAATATCTATTTTATTTCCTTTTGGTATTTTTTCCCATTTTTGACTGAATGAATGTTCATCATAATATTTTCTATCGGGTATAATTTTTAATTCATAATTTTCTATTAAACCTTCTTCTTCATCTAAATTATTTTTTTTTTTAAAATTTTCTATAAATTCATCATCTACGGTTTGAATATATGTATTATTATTATTATTAATAATTTTTCTGATAACATTTTCAAAGTCTTTTTTAGATTTTTCAGACTCTGCCGCATTATCTTTAGTAATATAATATTTAATTTCTGAATTTCTTTCATCAACAATTTCTAGAATTCGTTCAATGAGAAAAAGTAGAAATTCTCTATTTTTTTCTGGTATTAACATCCAAAAGGATTTTTCAATTAAAAGATTGTGGAATAACATAAATAAAGAAAAATAATCTGGGATAATTATTTCACCATTTCCGATGGGATATTCTTTTGTTTTTTTGAAAGAATCTAAAAATTTTTTTAATGAACTATTTAAGTTGGGTATATTTTTAATATTTGGTATTTTTTCTATGAGTGTTTGTTCAACATTTTCAATCATTTTGTTTTCCATTTCTGTATTTTCCTTATTTTTAATTTCAAAATTAAAAATTTTATTAAAATTATTATAATCTTCATAACTTAAATTAAGAACTGATAAAATTTTATGATATATTTTAGGTATATTTGAATTTTCAAATGATTTAACAATTGTTTCGAAAGTGGCATTTAAAAAAATTTTGGGTTTTTTTATAGTTTTTTTTTCTTTTCCTTTTTCCACAGGTTCGTCCATATTGGATTCACTAGTATCTTCTTCTTCTAAAGTTTCAATATCATAATCTGTAGAAATAAATAAATTTTCATCAATAGAAAATTTATCTTTAATATTTTCAATAAAATCTATTTGAGCTTCTCCTTTTTGAATATATAGAACACCCTGTTTTTCTTTATTTTTTTTTTTTTCATCTATTAAAAGCTTACTATAATGAATTTCTTTTGGAAATTTTTCTTTACCAAGAGAGGTTATATTTTTATAATTTTTTAACAGTGAATCCAATTGTATTTTTTCTTTTTGTTTTTTTCTTTTTTTTTCATCTTCTAATTGTCTTTCCTTCATTTCTTTTTTATATTTTTCATCATTTTGCACTTCAGGTGTGTTTTCAACCATTTGTTTATTTTCAGTATTTTCAATATTTAAGTTTTGCATATATATATATATAAAATTAAAATATTAAAAATATTTAAAACACATATGGAATCATTGGATTTAGAAATAAATAATTATAGTTTAAATGATATATTAAAATTATTTAATATAAAACATGATTTTGGAGAAGAAGAATTAAAACATGCAAAAAGAATAGCTTTAAAAACACATCCGGATAAAAGTGGATATAATAAGGATGTATTTATATTTTTTGGAAAAGCCTATAATATGCTTTATAAAATATATACATTTAAAAATAAAACAAAAAAACAAGTAATAAATATTGACTATGATGAAAATGATGTTGGTGTTGAAAAAAATCCGACATTATTAAAACAAACCTTAAAAGGAAAATCTAGAGATGATTTTAGTAATTGGTTTAATAAAATGTTTGAATTGTCAAATGAAGATAAAAAGACAAATGGATATGGTGAATGGTTAAAATCAGAAAGAGATTTAATGACAAAGAAGGCAAATAATATGAATGAATTTAATGAAATATTTAAAAAGAAAAAGAAAGAAAGTAGAGAATTGGCTATTAATAAAAAAGTTATAAATTTATCATATATGGGTACTGCTGATTTTATAGATAAGACCGACGCCGATTATTCCTATTCTTCTGATATATTTAGTAAATTAAAATATGAAGATTTGAAAAAAGCACATGTTGAAACAGTTGTGCCTGTCACAGAAGAAGATTTTACAAATAAAAAGAGATTTGACAATGTTGAACAATATTTAAAATACAGGGAACAAACAAAAGGGGAAGTTTTAAATAAAAATGAGTCAAAAAAGATTTTAAATAATAGAGAAAATAAAAATGAAAAGTTGAGTGCAAATAGAGCATATAATTTATTGATGGAAGATAGAAAAAATAATGAAAGAAATAAATTGTGGTGGAAAAACTTGCAATTACTTAAATAATTTTTTATTATAAAAATGTTTTTATAATATAAATGAGATTTCAAAAATTATTAGGTGCATTTATTGTAATAACAGCAGTTGGTATATTATATGATAAGTATAAAGATAAATATGACCCGGGTGAAGATAATATACAATTTAATCTTGTGCAAAAACATTTATTAAATGGGGAAGGTAGTGATAAACCGATAATGTGGATACATACGGAACATAATACCAATGCTAGATATTGGTCTAGTTTTTATTCAAGAAATAGTAATAAATTAAATCAGCCTTATATTAATATGTGTATAGAAACAATAGTTAAATGGTCTGGTGATAGTTTCAATATATGTTTAATAAATGATGATAGTTTTCATAAATTATTGTCAAATTGGGCTATAGATTTGGATAAACTGCCCGAACCTTTAAAATCACGAACAAGACAATTGGGGTTGTTTAGATTGTTGTGTAAGTATGGTGGAGTTGTTGTACCGAATAGTTTTTTGATGATGAGAGATTTATTACCATATCATAAGGAGCATTTAGGTAAAAAAGGTTGTTATGTTGGTGAATTTATATCAAGAAATAATACATCAGAGAAGAAAAGATTATTTCCGAGTCACAAGTTGATTGGTTGTGAAAAAGGTAATAAAACAATTAAAGATTTATGTAATTATTTAGAAGTATCCCTATCCACTGATAATAGCGCTGCTGCTGATTTTGAAGGTAATTTGGATAGAAATTTATTTAAAAATGTGAATGCTGGTGTAATGAGTGTAATGCCAGGAAATTTATTGGGAACAAAAACGAAAGATGGTTATGTAATATTATTGGATGACTTATTGAAAGAAACACGTGTTAATTTTGATTCTGATATGGTAGGAATATATTTACCGAAAGATGAATTATTAAAAAGACGTAATTATGAATGGTTTGTGCGTTCTAATAAGGTGCAAATATTATCTGGGAATACGATATTGGCGAAAATGTTTACATTGAGTTATTCGAATTAAGTTGAATTTTTATACTATTTAAATAGTATAAAAAAATTTATTCATATTGTGTTTGTAGAAATATCGATTATTTCATTATCGAAAGTATCTAAAAATATGATATAAATGATATTATATTTAGATTTGTTATATAATATTTTTGATGTGTATGGTAGGCAGAGATGATTGCAAATTTGTCTTAATATTGTTAAAAAGTTTTTATAGGTCATTTGTCTATTTAAGTAAAATTGTTTAGATTTATGATAATGATTTTTTAAGAACTCTATTAATTTAGTAATTTCATTATTATATTCTGCTTTTTTAAAAGATATGGGTGAAAAAATATATTCTCTTTTTTTTTCATTTTGACAAAAATCTTTTAAAAAAGATATAATTATATCTTTATTAATATTTTTTTTAAATATTTGACTCATATAATATAATATTTATACTATTTTTTTTAAGTTAAATTATTAATTAAATTATTTGTAAAAAATGCTAATTCAATCTCATTTTCATGGATAGTATAAAAAATTTCGATATATTTACAAATTAATTTAATAGCATTATATTTTTTATTTTCATCAACTAATTTTGTAATTTTAATAAATGAAAAATAATTATCTAAAATATCCAATACAGAATAGCCTTTATTAAAAATATTAAAAATAATTTTTATAGAGCCGTTATAATCTTTATTTAAACAAGCTGTTGTATATTTTTCAAATGAAAAGAAACTAATATTTGTACAAATACTTTTAACATTTAATATATTGATTTCTTTATCATATAAATAAAATTTTTCCATATTATTTAACAATTGGCTAATGGAATTACAACAAATATAAAATAAAAACTCTTGAGCTTCTGGTGTAATTTTTATTTTTTCATTTTTTTTTATTTTATTAAATAATATTTTAAAATGTTTTTTATCAATAGAATCTAATTTTATAATTGTTGTTCTTGATTGAATATTATCAATAACTTTTTGATTATTTTTACATGAAATTAGAAAATTAACTTTATGGCTGTATTTATCTATATAATTTCTAAAAACTTGCTGACTTTGTTCATTAATAAAATCAAAATCATCTAATATTATTAATTTTTTTTTTTTTGGTATAGAACATTGTGTTTGACAAAAAGTTTTCAAATTATTTCTATAATATTGTATTCCTTGTTCTTTCAAACTATTAATAAATAGAACGTCATGTTTTGGTATTAAATCTGAATTATAATATTCTCTAATAGAAGCTAAAATAATGGTAGTTTTTCCAAATCCTTTTCCACCAATAAATAGTATATTTAGATTGTCCATTTTTTGCAATGTTTTTAGCAAATTAATAAAATCTTTTTTAATATAAAAATCTTTATAATATTTTGGTTGATATTTTTTTAAAAAAGAAATATTATCCATATTAATTAATTTCGTTAATTTATATTTAAGTTTATCTCAATAAATAGATATAAATGGATTTATATAAAATTTTGAGTGTTGAAAAAAATTCTTCTCAAGAAGAAATTAAAAAAGCTTATAGAAGAGCATCAATGAAACATCACCCGGACAGGGGTGGAAATGCTGAAGAATTTAAAAAGATAAATAGGGCATATGAAGTATTGGGGGATGAAATAAAAAAAAATGACTATGATGTTAAATTAAGGAATCCATTTAATAATAATAATAATATTTTTAGTACGGATGAAATGGGAGGAGAAATGCCAGATTTATTTAAGATGTTTTTTGGAGGCGGACCTGTTGATATAGGTAGGATGTCAGGGTTTGGTGGTCCGGGGGGGATGCCAGGGCATCCGAATGTACATATATTTAGAAATGGAAAACCGGTTTTTAGAAGACCTATGAAGCCGACAGCTATTTCAAAAACTATAACAATATCTTTAGTAGATGCATATAATGGAATAAAATATCCATTGGAAATAGAAAGGTGGATTATATTGAATAATATAAAAAAGATAGAAAAGGAAACGATATATATAGATATTTATAAGGGGGTAGATTCAAATGAAATTATTATTGTTGAAGGGAAGGGAAATATAAACGAGCATGGTATGCAGGGAGATATTAAAATATTTCTTAAAATAGAAAATCATAAAATGATAAATAGACATGGTTTAAATCTTGTTGTAAATAAAGATATATCGTTGAAAGATTCGTTGGTCGGTTTTAAATTTGATGTTGAACATTTAAATGGAAAAACATATACGATAAATAATACTAATGGCCGTGTTATAAATCCGGGTTATAAAAGTATTATAGAAAACATGGGGATGATTAGGGGGGAACAGGTTGGTAAATTGATTGTTGTTTTTAATGTTAATTTCCCAAAAAATCTCTCGGAAGAACAGAGAAAAAAGTTAAAAGAAATTTTATAATTTTATAAATTTAAATCTATTTTTACAAAATATATTTAAATTAAGATACACGTTTTGTTTCAATATCGGCAGAAACAATATAGATTGAATTTTCAGTAATAATAATATATTCTGTTTCAACTTTATATATTTTAGAAATAGGACTTGTATATTCGTCGGCACTTTTTACTAAAAGTTTTTCACCATTTTCGCGAATACCGATTAAAACATCGTTATCACATGAGCTAGTCCAATAATCAAACATGATTGGTTTATCTTCTACAACGCCTAATTTTGCGCAATGTTGTAATGTAACACCCTGTGGTAATCTATAATTTGATGACGTCGATACGTTTGATTGATTTTCTTCAGACATTTTATATTAATTATAGATTTTTTCTAATTATTTCTTTAAATAGTTATTTATTAAAAGAACAAAGTAAATTTAATATATTTTAAGTTTAAAATAATAAATAAAAAATATTTGAATATTTTAATGAGTGAATCGAAAAAAATGAATTTAATGAATAAAGATATATATAAAAATCATATATTAAAGTCTGAAAGCGTGATATTTGAATATGTAAAAATATTACATGAATATTTATCACATATAACAAAAAATATAAATATAAAAAATATGATTCATAATAAATTTATAATAAATAGGGGTTATGATTTATTGAAAAATATATTTTTAACATTGCTATTATATACAAAAAATTTAGAATTGGTTTCTTTTCATTTAAGAAAGAGTTATCTATATTATACAGAATTTATAGGTCAAATAGGTGAAGATAGTAATTCTTATTTGCAGTTGAATTCTAAAGATGCTTGTTTGTTTGTTTATAAAAAAACAATTTACAATATAAATGAAGATTATAAAAAACATTTTGAAGATGGAGATGAAGAAATGACTAAAATATTAAATAATAAAATAAATATAATTACGAAAATAGAAAAGTATATAGTAGAAAAAAAATTATTTAAAAAAAATGAAATTAAAATAGAAAAAATTAAAGATATAAGGATATCAATTATAAAAATTATTGAAGAAATAAATAAAATAAATATAGAAAATTTTGAAAAAATAGAAATATTTTTAGATTTTTTTTTATTTTCAAATTTTGATATTGAAAAAAAAATTTCTATATTTTATTTATTCTTAAAAAAAATAAATAAAGGAAATATAGATAAAAAAAAGTTAATTTCATTATCATTATATTATGAAAATTTTTCAGACTTGTCTGCTTTAAAATTTATAAATAAAATATTTAAATAATGATTTATGGGTGTTAATTTGTAAATTTAATAATTCGTTTTCTATATTTTTTTTTTTTTTTTTTTTTTTTTTTTTTTTTTTTT